>JAESGR010000367.1_pt1 | contig 41173 bp, 40 predicted proteins | sample 9269771 | NCBI WGS metagenome assembly JAESGR01 (sample SAMN15739572, study PRJNA653492) | algae metagenome | isolation source: Chroococcus sp. CMT-3BRIN-NPC107 and co-occurring heterotrophs from well... | place: USA: Clark Mountains Wilderness, California | collected 2010-04-18 | reverse complement strand
AGCCGCGCTGCAGGTGACGGATCAGGCTGTGCGCCTTGTACTGGGTGGCGACCGCGATGCGCCGGATTCCGGAGTTGAGGGCGTTGCTCAGCGCGAAGTCGATGATCCGGGTCTTGCCGCCGAAATAGACGGCGGGCTTGGCGCGGCGATCGGTGAGCTCATGGAGGCGCGATCCTCGTCCCCCTGCCAGAACATAAGCCATGGCATTGCGTGCCAGTGCCGTGGTCGGTGTCCTGACTTCGTTCATCGGTCGCCCCCTCGCCCGTTCTTGTCATGCCAGCCGCTCAGGCAGCTTGCTCATCATTCGCCACGAAGAACAGGGTGGAAAGCGGGGGAAGCGTGACGAGCGCCGGGTACGGCCGGCCGTGCCATGGTATCGGCTCGCTCACGATTCCACCGAGATTGCCCATCCCGCTGCCTCGGTAGTACGCAGCATCCGTGTTGAGAACTGCTTGCCCGCTTCCAGGTTTCGGCAGGCTCAGGCGATAATGAAGCCTGGGCTTGGACTTGAAATTGCTGGCGACCGTGACTGGCGGGGCGCCTCTGGCGCCAAAGAGCCGCTCGTCGTCCTTCCAGGCAAAAGCATCGACCTTGGCCATGGTCGAGGCGGCGCCTGCCTGGTAGACGGCGGCAAAGCCGACTGGGTCGGCTTTCAGCGCCAGCAGCATGTCGTCCGCCCCACGGATCTCGTACTTGCAGGGGACGCCTTCGCGCAGTTCGGCCAGCAACAGCTCGAGGCCGCGCCCAGGCGACGGCGCATCGCATGACGGCAGCCGTCCCAGCCATCGAACTCGCCTAAGAGGTCGTCGTCCATGGGGCCCGCAGGGGTCCTCCGACGGCACGAACGTGCGGATGACGATCCCGCCCCCGACCTTGTGTGGCCCGAGCACGGCGAACAGGTCGCCATGACGGGCCTCCAGCACGGCGTCGAGGCCGAGTGGAGGACGAGGTAGTCGGAGGCGGGTTGCACGATGGACTACTTCATTCGGGGTCCATCGGCGCATGCCAGATCCGCTCGGCATACTCGCGGATTGCCCGATCGGAGGAGAACCAGCCGGCATTCGCCGTGTTCCGCAGCGACATGTGGCGCCACCGCGCGGACCGGCGGTACAGCCCGTCCGCCTCGCGCTGGGCGCGCACGAAGTCCGCGAAGTCGGCGGCAATCATGAAATAGTCCGAACTGTAGAGGTCTTCCACGATCGGGGCGTAGCGGCCGGGATCGTCCGGCGAGAACACGCCGCTGCGGACCGCTTCCAGCACCTGGGTGAGATCGGGATTGCCCTCGATGATGGCGCGCGGATTGTGGCCCTTGCTCCAGCGCTCGCGGACCTCATCGGCCGTCAGCCCGAAGATCAGGATGTTGTCGCGCCCTACCCGCTCGCTGATCTCGACATTGGCGCCATCCAGCGTTCCGATCGTCACCGCACCGTTGGCCTGAAACTTCATGTTGCCGGTGCCGGATGCCTCCATGCCGGCGGTCGAGATCTGCTCGGAGAGGTCCGCCGCCGGCACCAGCATCTCGGCGAGCGAGACGTTGTAGTTCGGCATGAACACGACCCGCAGCTTGTCGCGAACCGTCGGGTCGCGGTTGATCACCCGCGCCACGTCGTTGATCAGCTTGATGATCAGCTTGGCGCGATGATAGCTCGCCGCCGCCTTGCCGGCGAAGATCTTGACGCGCGGTGTCCAGTCGCGCTCGGGGTTGGCGCGCATGGCTTCGTAGAGATGGATCGTTTCTAGGATGTTCAGCAGCTGCCGCTTGTACTCGTGGATGCGCTTGATCTGGATGTCGAACATTGATTGCGGGTCGATCCGGATCCCGGTTCGTTGCGCCACGAAGGCGGCCAGCCGGTCCTTGGCTCCCCGCTTGACCTGCGCGAAACGCTCCAGGAAGTTCTGATCGTCGGCAAATCGCTCCAGATCCTTCAGTCGGTCCGCCCGGGCGATCCATTCATCGCCGATCGCCTGGGTGATCAGCCGGGCCAGGTCCGGATTGCACTCCACCATCCAGCGCCGGAAGGTGATGCCGTTCGTGATGTGGGTGATGCGGTCCGGGAAGAGCCTGTTCAGGTCCTTGAACACGGTGTCGCGCATCAGCTCGCCGTGCAGGCCGGACACCCCGTTGACCATCTTCGAGCCGATGAAGGCCAGATGGCCCATGCGGACGCGCCGGCCGTGGCTTTCGTCGATCAGCGACACGGAGCGGATCAGATCGTCGTTGGCGTCCGGACGCTGGCGGACTGATGCCAAGTGCATGGCATTGATCTCGAAGACCAGCTGCATGTGCCTCGGCAGCAACCGCTCGAACAGCGGCACGGGCCAGGTCTCCAGGGCCTCCGGCAGAAGGGTGTGATTGGTGTAGCCCAACGTGGCGCGGGTGATGGCGAACGCCTTGTCCAGCTCGAACCCGTTCTGGTCGACCAGGATGCGCATCAGCTCCAGCACCGAGAGGGCCGGGTGCGTATCGTTCAGCTGGATGCTGGCCGCCTCGGGCAGCGAGGTCAGGTCGTCATACTGGGTGAGGTGGCGCCGGATCAGGTCCTGCAGCGAGGCGGAGGTGAAGAAGAACTCCTGGCGCAGCCGCAGCTCATGGCCTTCGGGCGTGGAATCGTCGGGGTAGAGCACGCGCGAGATCGCGGTCGCCCGCACCTGCTCGGCGAACGCGTCGACATGATGGCCGCGGTTGAACGCATCCAGGCGGATCGGCGTGATCGGGCGGGCGGCCCATAGACGCAGCGTGTTGACGGTCTTGCCCTGCCAGCCGACCACGGGTGTGTCATAGGCCTGGGCGATTACCCGCTCGGAAGGCTGCCAGGCATAGGCGACCTTCCCGTCGACATCGTCCTCGGCCTCGACATGGCCGCCAAAGCCGATCTCGTAGTTCACCTCGGGCCGCTCGAATTCCCAGGGATTGCCGAAGGCCAGCCAGTCTTCCGGCAGCTCGACCTGCCAGCCGTCGCGGATGACCTGACGGAACAGGCCGAAATCGTAGCGGATGCCGTAGCCGTAGCCGGGCACCCCGACGGTCGCCATGCTCTCCATGAAGCAGGCGGCCAGGCGCCCCAGGCCGCCATTGCCCAAGGCCGCATCCGGCTCCAGCGCCTTGACCGCCTCGAAGTCGATCCCGTGCGCACGCAGCGCCTCCTTCACCTCGTCCAGCAATCCCAGGTTGCTGGCCGTATCGGTGAGGAGCCGGCCGATCAGGAACTCCAGCGACAGATAGTAAACCCGCTTCTTCTGCTGCCGGTAGGTCTGATCGGTAGTGGCGAACCATTTGTCGACCAAGCGGTCGCGAAGGGCCAGGGCGGTGGCCGCGTACCAGTCGTGCAGGCGCGCGAAGTCCGGGTTCTTGCCGACGGAGTAGCGAAGCGTCGTGACGATCGCTTCCTTCAGGTCCGTCGGGGGGGAGGCCGCCAGCCGCTTCGAGGCGGGCGGGATGGAGATCGGCTGGACAGTATCCATCACGACGCAGGTCCTTCAGCACAGGGTTCCGGACGGTTCCAGCCGATCCATGAGCCTGCGCAAACTCTATGTGGCGCGAAGGTGCGCGGCCCACCCCGCATCGTCCACGTTGAAAGCCGGAGCCGCGCCCGTACATTCCAGCGGTTGTGTTCGGGTTGGCAAGGGCCCCTTCGGAAACGGGAGGCCGGGATGCATAAATCCGCATCCACGTCCCTGCGCCGGCGGAATATCGCGCCTGCGGGGCGATACCTTGACAAGCCGGGAGCGGACGGCCAGCTTCCAGTCGTTGTCCGTGGTGATTTGCGCCGACCGGCTTGCGGCCACGCTAAACAAACCGCTAAAAGGTCGTGATATAGGAAGATTTTCTGGGGCCTGCCCAGGAGATCGTCACATATCCGTCCATGATCGGTCGGCCGTTAGGCTAGGTGAGAGCCTGAGGACCGATTCATGCCCATCAAGATACCCAACGATCTGCCGGCGGCGGAACTGCTGCGGAACGAAGGCGTACGCCTGATCGGGGAAGATGTCGCCGAGAAGCAGGACATCCGGCCCATGCAGGTCGGCCTTCTCAACCTCATGCCGGACAAGCTGACGACCGAGACCCAGTTCGCACGGCTCTTGGGTGCTACGCCGCTCCAGGTCGAACTGACGCTGATCTCAACCGGCAGCTACGTGCCCAGCAACGTTCCGCAGTCCCATCTGCAGAGCTTCTATCGGAGCTGGGAGCAGGTGCGGGAGCGCAAGTTCGACGGGCTTCTGATCACCGGCGCGCCGGTCGAGCTGCTCGAGTTCGAGGACGTCAAGTATTGGCAGGAGCTGGTCGACGTCCTCGAATGGTCGCGCACCCATGTGCACTCGACCTTCAACGTCTGCTGGGGCGCCCAGGCTGCGCTCTACCATTTCCACGGCGTGCCCAAGCATGCCCTGCCCCAGAAGCGCTTCGGCATCTTCCGCCACGAAGTCACCGAACCGCGCGACGCTGCGCGTTCGCCGCTCATGCGCGGCTTCGACGACGAGTTCTGGGTGCCGGTCAGCCGCCACACCGAGGTTCGGGAAGAGGACCTGCCGACCGATGGCAGCATCCGGGTGCTCGCGCGCTCATCCCGTGCCGGCCTCTGCCTGTGCGAGGACCCGGCCAACCGGCACCTCTTCATGTTCAACCACCTGGAATACGACACGTTCACGCTCGACCGCGAATATCGGCGCGACCTGGAACGCGGCCTGAACATCGAGATGCCGCTGCGCTACTATCCCGACGACGACCTGTCCAAGCGGCCGGTGAACCGCTGGCGGGCCTATGCCCACCTGCTCTTCGGCAACTGGATCAACGAGATGTACCAGACGACGCCGTTCGAGCTGGACGCCATCGGCTCATAGCAGCCGCGCAGCATTCACCCATAGCTGTTCTGCCCCGGCGTACCTCGCTGCACGGCGAACACGAACAGCACGATCGTGCCGATCAGCGGCACGAACGAGATCCAGTACCACCAGCCCGACCGATCCGTGTCGTGCAGCCGCCGCACCAGCACCGCGATGCTGGGAAGCAGGATGACGAGGCCCAGGATCGACGGAAAAAGCGAGCGCCCGTGAGGAAACAGCGCGGCATCAAGGATGGTCGCCCCAATCATCACCAGGACGATGAACAGGCTGAAGTACCAGAACTCGGACCTGGATGCCCTGCCTCGAAATGTCGCGTACTTGGAGAAGCAAGCCGATACTGCCTCAACAAATGACATGGGAGGATCTCCTCAAGGCAAAAACTCCATGACCGGCAAGCAGCGTCACGAGCGATGGTCTCACCGGCAAAGAATGTGAACATTCATGCCGCGGATGCCGGTCAGATGCAGTTGCTACATCGAGCGGTTATAGGCCTGCAAGCGCATGGACAGCAGGGAAACTTGAACCTCGGCACGCTTATGCCTGAGTTTCATTAAAAAAATCTTGCCGCTTGGCCGTAGGCCTACTGGCACATCGCCGCAGTGATCCGATGAACAGCCACATGCGCTCCGCGTCGACGGTGCCGGCGTGCAGCGGTGTGGGCCTCGTCCACCCGGCGGAACCTGCCGGACCGGTGATTACCGCCTGGGCGGCCTGCGGTCGTTCGGGGCGAGCATGCGGACGGGGACGGTGGTGCTGGTCCGGGCGGCGGCGGTTTCCGGCATGACGACGTAGCGGCGACGGCGCGGCTGGGCGATCTGGAAGGAAGGAGCACCGAGATAGAGCTGCTTTTCCGCCTCGGCCAGCAGGATTCCCGACAGTTCCGGCCAGAGCCGCTGGCCGGCCCGTTCCAGTGGAATGGCCATCCGCTGCAGCAGCTTGAGATTCCACGGCGGCACGAACATGGCCCGACGCACCTCCCCGCGAACAAGCAGATGCCGGGCCAGGAGCCGCTGCAACTGTCCGGCCGTGAACGGCGAGCCCTGACCGAACGGGGTGGTGTCGGAAAGGCACCAGAGGCCGTGCCGGTTGGGCACGATCAACACGATCCGGCCGTCGTCCGCCAACACCCGCCAGATCTCGCGCATGAGCCGGTCAAGACTGCGGCAGGTTTCCAGTGCATGCACCATGAGGATGCGGTCGACGCTCTGGTCTGCCAGTGGGATCTCGTCTTCCTGGAAAATCGCAAGGCGATTGGGCCCTTCTTCGGGCCAGCGGCCGGCACCCATGCTGGATGGCACCAGCGCGATGGTCTGGGCAGCCTGCTCGGCGAACACATCCATGTAGGGCGCGGCGAAGCCCAGGCCGACGATGGTCTTTCCGGTCACGTCGGGCCATAGCTGGCGCAGTTGCAGTCCGACCAGCCGGCGCGCCAGCTGGCCCTTGCGGCTCGCATAGAACTGCTCCAGGTCGGTCGTCATCGCATCACCGGCATCGGCCTCAGATCGGCAGGCCGCCAAGCTGGCACGACCCGCCCTTGCGGACCATATACGATCCCGACCGCGATCATGAAGGGGAGACGAGACTTGGCCGACACCGATATCACCGTGGAACTGCTGCCGATCCTGGACGACAACTACGCGTTCATGCTGCGGCGGAACGGCAACTCGACGGTCGTGATCGTCGACCCGGGTGCCGCGGAGCCGATTGCCCAGAAGCTCGCCGAGCGGGGTCTGCAGATCGGGACGATCCTGATCACCCATTATCATGCGGACCATATCGACGGCGTCGAGCAGCTGGCGCTTGCCACGCATGTCGAGGTGATCGGCAACGGCGCAGACTGCCATCGCCTGCCGAAGCTCACCCGCACGGTGGAGCCCGGCCAGCGCTTCGAGCTCCTGGGCACGACGGTGGAAGTCCTGGATACGCCCGGCCACTGCCAGGGCCATATCAGCTACTACCTGCCCGACGCGAAGGTCCTGTTCTGCGGCGACGTCATGTTCACCATGGGCTGCGGCCGGGTCGGCGAGGGAACGCCGGACGTGCTCTGGCACTCGCTGCAGCTGCTGAGCGGTCTGCCGGACGACACGGTCGTCTATTCCGGGCACGAGTACACGCTCGGCAACGCGAAATTCGCGGCCCATGTCTTCCCCGACAACGCCGAGATCAAGGCGCGGCTCGAGAAGATCCAGGCCATGCGCAGCGCCGGCGAGCCGACCGTGCCCACGACCCTGGCCGAGGAAAAGCGCACCAATCCCTTCCTCCTGGCGGGAACGGCCGAGCGTTTTGCCCAGTTGCGCGCCGAGAAGAACAGCTTCAGGGGGTAAGCCTGCCGATCAATCCAGATGCCGCAGAGCCAGGCCCGCCGTGACGCGGCCGATCGCGGTGAGCAGGAGGACCATCACCAGTGGGACGGCGGCCAGCAGGATCCAGGGGGTCGGCATCGCGGTCAGCGACGCCAGGCCCGGCAGCTCGAGAAGGCCGCCGGCATCCAGCAGGACGACGATCGTCACGGCAGCCGCGGCAAAGCCGATCAGGCCCCCGCGCAGCGCCACGTGCAGCACGTGGCGCTGGAACTGCCGGGCCAGGAAACGGTCGGAGGCCCCAAGCATCCGCAGAAGATCGACGGTCTCATCCTGGTGACGGACGGCGCTGCGGATGACGGCGACGACCAGGGCGATGGCAGCCGCCAGGAACATGATGGCCGCAGCCGTACCCAGGAGGCGCAGGCTCTCCGCCACATCGATCCTCGCGCCGCCGGCCTTGCCGGCGTCCTCGACGACGGCGTCCGGCACGACGCTGCGGACGAGCCCGGTCACGCGCGTGAAGTCCGGTTCCAGGGCCGGCCGGAACCGCAGTTCCAGGAGGCTGGGCAGCGGCAGCGTCGTCCCGTCGGGTTGACCGAGAAGATCGCTGACCTCGGCTGCCGGGATCCGGTCGACCCGGACGATGTCGGGATCAGCCAGCAGGAGGGCGGTGACCGCCGCGAGGTCGCCTTCCGCCTTCGAGGCATCGAGCGGCGGCGGCAGCGACACGATCGCGACGTTGGCGTTCTCCGCGGCAGCACCCAGCAACTGGTGCGCAGCACCGGCCACTGCCAGCGCCAGCACCGCGAGATAGACCAGGACGGCGATCGACCAAGTCATCATGCGGCCAGCGGCCGTGCGGTCGAGCGGGATCACGACGTCGCTGCGCTTCATGCGATGCGTTCCGCCGGCTGCCAGGCGGCCGGTCCGGCAGGCCACAACGTACCGTCATGCACCTGCAACTGCCGGAACGGGTACCGGCGCAGGGCACCGGCGTGGTGCGTAGCGATCAGAACTGCCGTGCCCATCCGATTGAGTTCCATGAACAGGCGCATCAACCGGTCGCCCCGATCGTGGTCCAGATGGCTCGTGGGCTCGTCGGCCAAAAGCAAGGCCGGCCGCGTCACCACCGCCCGCGCGGCGGCGATCAGCTGGCGCTGGCCCATGGACAGCACGGGCGGGAACTCCCTAGCGAGATTGTCCATGCCGAGCCAGGACAGCATCTCCCCGGTCGACATCTCGGTCTCCTTCGTGTCGACCTGGGCGAGCCGCAACGGCAAGGCGACGTTGTCAAAGACGGTCAGATGGTCGAGCAGGCGGAAGTCCTGGAAGATCATGCCGATCCTGCGCCTCAGCCCCGGGCGGGCATGGCGCCGTACATGCGTCACGTCCTGGCCGAACAGGTCCAGGCGCCCGCGCGCCAGTGGCCTCGCCAGCGCGATCATCTTCAGCAGCGAGGTCTTGCCGGCACCGCTCCGGCCGGTGAGCACGTGGAACGATCCCGCTTGCAGCGTGAGGTCGATGTCGCGCAGAACGTCCGGGCCCGAGCCATATGCCATGGCGGCGCCGATGAGCTGGACAATGATTTCGCGCTGGTCGTTCAATTTTGAACCCAAGCAGGTTGCCGGTCGGCAAACGACGAACGCTGAGGCGACGTTGCCTGACGACGATTACGTGAAGATCCGCACGTTGCAACGGACACGTGTGGTATACGATACGTTCCGGATCCCATGATCGTCACCTGTCCCAACTGCGCCGCCAAGTACCGGATCGACAGCGCTGCCATCGGCGAGCGCGGCCGCATGGTATCCTGCGCCAACTGTCGCCATCGCTGGTTCGTGGATCCCCAGCACACGGCCACCGAGTCCGCCACCGCTCCGCCGCCGCCGGCGCCCGATCCGGTTCGCCCCGGTGAGACCTCCGGCACCGTCAGGCCGGGAAGCCGCAGCAGCAGGCTCGGCTGGATCGTGCTGCTCGTTCTGGTCACCCTCGTCGCCGGTGCCGTGCTGGCGCGCGACCGCATCGCGACCATGTGGCCGCAGACCGCTGGCGTCTATCGGCTGGTCGGGCTGTCGGTGACGATCGACCCGGGCATCGAGATCCGCGGCGTGACCTCGGCGGAGACCCAGGAGAACGGCGTGCGCGTGCTGGTGGTGACGGGCGAAGTGGTGAACACGACCGACTATGCCAGGACCGTCCCGCCGCTCCACGTGTCGGTGCTGGACGATGACCGCAAGGAGCTGGTGAACGAGATCATCAAGGTCGAGCCGGCGATCCTCGAGGCCCGTGCCACCGTCCGGTTCGAGACCAGGGTCCAGGATGTTCCGCCGGAGGCCCGTCATACGGCCGTGCGGCTCGAGAATCGTCCTTGAGCTCACCGGTCGAGCTTGCGCTCGCGGAAGCCCGGGCCGCGGCAGACCGTGGTGAAGTGCCGGTGGGTGCCGTGATCGTGCAGGGTGGCGAGATCGTGGCCGCGGACGGCAACCGGGTCGAGGAACGACACGACCCCACCGCCCATGCCGAGATGGTGGTACTGCGCGCCGCCGCGGCTCGGGCCGGATCGCCACGCCTGCCCGAGTGCGACCTGTGGGTCACGCTGGAGCCCTGCCCCATGTGCGCCCAGGCCATCTCGTTCGCACGCATTCGCCGGCTGTACTACGGCGCCTCGGATCCAAAGGGCGGCGGCGTCGAGAACGGCCCGCGGATCTTCGAGCAGCCGACCTGCCACCATCGGCCGGAGGTGGTAGCCGGCATCCGCGAGAGCGAGGCGGCGGAGCTGTTGCGAGGGTTCTTCCAGGCCCGGCGTTAATACCAGGGCGATCTGGTCAGGCTCCCTGCCGCTTGCGTCCCCGCGCCTTTGCCTTGGCGTCCCTGGCCTTTTCCGCCCGCGACTTGCTGGTGGGCTTCCAGGCATTGGCGCTCGCCTGCGCCACCGGCCGCGACGGCATCCCCAGCTCGCCATCCTCCAGCCGCTTGATCTCGTCGCGCAGCCGGGCTGCCTCCTCGAACTCGAGGTTGGCGGCTGCCTTGCGCATCCGGTTCTCCAGCTCGCCGATATGGCGCTGCAGCTCCATGCCGCTCAGGATGGTCGGCTTGTCCTCGACCAGGTCGATCGTCACGTAGTCGCGCTCGGCCACGTCGCGCATGATGTCGGCGATGTGCCGCTTGATCGTCTGCGGGGTGATGCCGTGCAACTCGTTGTGGGCGAGCTGCTTGGCGCGCCGGCGCTCCGTCTCCGACAGAGCCGCCCTGATCGAGCGGGTCATCGTGTCGGCGTAGAGGATGACCTTGCCCTCCACGTTGCGCGCGGCACGGCCGATCGTCTGCACCAGGGACGTTTCCGAGCGGAGGTAGCCTTCCTTGTCGGCGTCCAGGATCGCCACCAGCCCGCATTCGGGAATGTCCAGGCCCTCGCGCAGCAGGTTGATGCCGACCAAGACGTCGAACTTGCCCAGGCGCAGATCGCGGATGATCTCGATGCGCTCCAGCGTGTCGATATCAGAATGCATGTAGCGGACATGGATGCCCTGCTCGTGCAGGTACTCCGACAGGTCCTCGGCCATGCGCTTGGTGAGCGTCGTCACCAGCGTGCGCAGGCCCTTCTCCTTGGCGAGCCTGATCTCGTGCATCAGGTCGTCGACCTGGTGCTCGACGGGTCGCACCTCGCAGACCGGGTCGATCAGGCCGGTCGGGCGGATGACCTGCTCGGAGAACGCGCCGCCGGTCCGCTCCATCTCCCAGGGGCCGGGCGTGGCCGAGACGAAGATCGTCTGCGGCCGCATCGCGTCCCATTCCTCGAACTTGAGGGGGCGGTTGTCCTTGCAGGACGGCAGGCGGAAGCCGAACTCGGCCAGGATCGACTTGCGGGCGAAGTCGCCCTTGTACATGCCGCCCACCTGCGGGACCGTCACGTGGCTCTCGTCGACGATCAGCAAGGCGTTCTTCGGCAGGTACTCGAACAGGGTCGGCGGCGGCTCGCCAGGCGCGCGGCCGGTCAGATAGCGCGAGTAGTTCTCGATGCCGGAGCAGGAGCCGGTGGTCAGGATCATTTCGAGGTCGGCAGTCGTCCGCTGCTCGATCCGCTCGGCTTCCAGCAGCTTGCCGGTCGCCCGGTAGTGCTCCAGCGTCTCCTCCAGCTCCTTCTTGATCCCTTCCACAGCCGCCTGCAACGTGGGCTTGGGTGTCACGTAATGGCTGTTCGGGTAGAGGCGGATCTGGTCCATCTTCTCCAGCCGCTTGCCCGTGAGCGGATCGATTTCCACCAGCGCGTCGACCGTGTCGCCGAACAGGTCGATCCGCCAGGCCTTGTCCTCCAGATGGGCCGGGAAGATCTCGATCACGTCGCCCTTCGCCCGGAAGTTGCCGCGGGCCAGCTCCATGTCGTTGCGCTTGTACTGAAGCTCGACGAAGGCGCGCAGCAGCTTGGCGCGGTCGACCTTCTGGCCGCGCTTGAGCGTCATGGTCATCCGGGCATAGGTCTCGGGGCTACCGATGCCGTAGATGCAGCTGACCGACGCCACGATCACCACATCGTCACGCTCGAACAGCGCGCGGGTCGCCGAGTGGCGCATCCGGTCGATCTGCTCGTTGATGGCCGACGTCTTCTCGATATAGGTGTCGGTCCGGGCGACGTAGGCTTCCGGCTGGTAGTAGTCATAGTACGAGACGAAGTACTCGACCGAGTTCTCGGGAAAGAAGCTCTTCATCTCGCCATAGAGCTGGGCGGCCAGGATCTTGTTGGGTGCCAGGATCAGTGTCGGCCGCTGCAGGTTCTTGATGACGTTCGCCATGGTGAACGTCTTCCCGGAGCCGGTGACGCCCAGCAGCACCTGGTCGCGCTCGCCACGCAGGAGGGCGTCGGTGATCTCTGCGATGGCCTGCGGCTGGTCGCCGGCGGGCTGGTAGTCCGACGCCAGGGTGAGGGCCTGCCCGCCCTCCGGCCTCTGGATCAGGTCCGGCGCTTCCGCCACCGCCTTGAGCAGTTCCAGCCCGGTCAGGCCTTCCGTCGTGTTCATGCTCGCCCCGCCGCCGCTCCGGACCATGTACGTGACATGGTGGGGAGTGGATCCTCCGAGAACAAGAGGAGAACGAACCGCAGGTGCCAGGGAGTTTCTAGGCCTGCCGGTAGACCGCCACAGGGGCCAGCAGCCGGAAGCCGACCCGCTCGTAGAGGCGCCGCCCCTCCTCCGAGGAGATCAGCAGCATGCGGGCCGCACCCAGCGCACCGGCCCTGGCGCTCATCGCCGCCATCAGGGCTTCACCCATTCCTCGGCGGCGAAAGGCCGGCTGCGTGAGGACCTGGTCCACCACCACCAAGCCCCGGTCGGCCCAGCCGAAACGCGCCGTCGCGGCCAACGTACCGTTCGTCTCGGCACCGAAATAGGCGACGGCCGCATGCACGGCGCCAGCGGCGGGTCGTGCCGCCACGCGGCGGGCAGCGCCCGATGCATCGGCAAGTTCATGCACCTGGATGTCGGCCGCAACCTCCGCGCCGAGCGGCAGCATCGCCTCCATCAGGTACTCGTCGGCGAGCTTCTGCATGGATCGAGGCAGGTCGCGCGGCCAGCTCGCCGCGTCGGCGCCGATCAAGGTCAGCCACATCCCGCGCTCCAGTGGCAGGCGCTTGGTGCGGGTACCCCAGCAGAACAGCTCGGATGGACGGCCCATCGGCACGCGGTAGCGGACGATCGCCAGGTCCTCGCCGACGGCCAGCTCGGAGCCGGCGGCGCTTCGGGCGTTCAGGTAGCCCTTCAGGAAGGCCTGGACCTGCACACCCAAAGAGCTGTCCACGACGGGGGCCACCGGCTAGCGCAGGTCGACGGTGACGGGCGTACCCAGCAGGTCGAAGTCCAGCGGCTCGTCGGGGCGCACGACCACCGGCACGAGGGGATCTCCGCGGCCGGCCGGACGCCGGTCGATCAGGCTCTCCAGCGGGACCTTCAGCTCGATCTGCTCGATCTGGCCCGTGCGGCTGGCCCCTTCGCCTGGCAGGGACAGGCGTACGGGCGTTCCGGGTGTCAGGGTCCGCGCCTTGTCCAGCGGCACCCTCGCCACGACCTTCAGCGGCACGTCGTTCGAGATGAGCAGGGCGACGGAGCTTCCGGCCGTCACGGCGGCACCGTCCGCCGCCTGCCACTGGCCGATCGTGCAGTTGCAGGGCGCCAGAAGATTGTAGGCGCGGCCGTCTGGCCCGGTCACCTGGCCGATCGGCATGCCTTCCGAGGTGGGCGCCCGCACCGCAACCAGCTGGTTCAATTCGCCGACGACCGGTGCGCTCACACGATAGATCGGCACTTCGATCCGCGCGTCGGTGACGCGGATACGGTAGAACCGCTCATAGGCCCCCCAGGCCACGACCGCGGCCAGGGCCAGACCCGCCAGGCCCGCCAGGGCCCAGCCCAGCACCCGGCGGAGGCCGCCGCCTTCCTCGTCAACGGATGGCACCCGCGCAGGGCCGAACGAGTCGCGCCCGAGTGCCACGAGCACGTCGTCGGGCGAGGCGATCTCGCCGGTCAGGTAGCGGTCGACGATATGGCGGAACAGGCTGATCTGACCGCGGGTCATGCCGGTGAAGCGGCAGCCGAAGCGCGGCCTGTCGGGCAGGCGATAGACCAACTCGGCGTCGAGGCGGACCGTCAGCTCGAAGTCCTCGAACGGCAGGGCGAGCACCACCGGGAAGATCTCGCCCTCCCGAAAGGCCGGAGGCTCGGCATCCACGCCAAAGCCTCCCAGCGACCAGTCGTCGACCTGGAACCATGCGCCGTCGATCTCGGCCCGAATCGGGATCTTCAGCCGGACGTGCTGGCGATGGATCTCCGCCTCGTGAACGGGCGGCTCGACCGCACCCTGCTTCGACGTTCCCTGCTTCGACATTCAGTGCCCTTCGAACGGCCACGGGAAGGTACCGGACCAGAAGACGAAAAACGTACCCAGGCCCAGAACCGCCAGTACCTGCAAGTAGATCGCTCCCGCCTCGACCAATGCTCCACGCCAGCCGTTCGCCGGACTGCGGCTGCTGATGTTCTGGCGAGTCCAGCGTTGCCTGTCCAACCTGAACAGGGCCCTCGCCTTGACCAGGGCCAACACGACCTGATCGTACCACAACAGGAGCGGCCAGCTTCCCTCGACGGACGAACGGGCGGTCAGCAGGACCAGTGTCTGGACGGATCGCGTGAACACGACCCAGATGGCGTAGAAGAGCAGCGCCCAAGGGGTAGCCACCACCGCCGTCACGATCGCAGCGATCGGCCCGATGAGCGGGGTCCAGATCGAGATGCGCTGGTCGATCAGGCTCCACCACAGGAACCAGCCGGTCCTGCCCGGTCCAAGGGCGATCGCCTTGCGCCCGGAGCGCAGCATGTTGCCGGACCAGCGCAGCACCAGCTTGCGCGAGGCGCGCAGGAAGCCGCCCGGCGGCGGGTGCTCCACCGTCAGGACCTGCACGTCCGGCACGTAGAGCATCGGGCGACCGGCGCGCAGCAGATGGAACCAGGTCGACTTGTCCTCGCCGGTAAGAAACGGGATGTGACCGAGCCGCCAGTGGTCCATGCCGTCATTCTCGACCGTGTCGATGAATGACGGGTCGGTCGCGATGTCGGCCGGGAAGAGCGAGAACCGGCCGGTCATGGCCAGGACGCGACCGGACAGGGCCACCGAACTCATGGTCTGGTGCCGACGTGCGAAGCGAAGCTGGTACCATGAGGAGAAAGGGAAGCGATGACCGAGCGTCGCCGGCCGTTCGTCCGTGGTGATGCCGCCCAGCCGCGGATTGTGCAAGAAGAAGGGAACGGTGCGGGCCAAGCTGCCGACGGGCAGGATGGTGTCGCCGTCCATCACGGCCACCACCGCGTCCGGTGGCGGCATCCGCCGGGACACGCCGCGCAGCGCCGTCGCCAGGGCCCGCCGCTTGCCCTGCCCCGGCAGGCGGACGAGCAGGAGCCGGACGCGGGATGGCGGCGCCGACAGGTCGAACAGCCGGCGGATCGCCATCTCGTCGCCGCGCTCGACCACCGAGGCTACCAGCGTCACGGGACCCTCCCACGCAGCCGCTTCCGCGATGACCGACCGCCAGCATGCGAGAGTCGTGGCGGCGGCGATCCGATAGCTCGTCACGATCACGAAGAGTTCGGTGGCAGCCCCGATGCCAGGCTCCCACGCCCGCTCGGCGCGCCGACGGAGCCTGGGGAACACGAGACCCCGGAACAGCAGCGCCCGGACCAGGTGGACCAAGCCCCATCCATAGCGCCAGATTCCGACGGTGACGGGCACGAACAGGATGCCATGACCGACGGCGGCCACGGCAGAGGGCGGCACCAGGATGACCGCGGCCGCGACCACGAGGAAATGCAGTGCCAGGATCATCCTGGCTCCACCTCCGACCTTCCGTCTCTGGTCATCGTTTCCTTCATGAGGCCGCAGATCCGGACCAGTCGCCGCTCCCGTCAACAAGATGCCGGCCCGTTTCTGTAGTCGGCGGCGCCCGCCCTGGGAAAGGCAGAAGCGTCGCAGGGGCGATCTTCACCAGGACGGTGTGTCATGCCACGTGGCGCCACTTTCCTGCGACCGCCACGCCGGTCCGCGCCCATGGGGCCGACCGCATCGACGCTGTGGATCACTTGAGCTTCGTGATCGTCACTCATAGGTTGGCAACCGCCGCTGAAGCATGTGGCGTGACGGGCTGGTTGAATGGCTAAGAACGAACGTATCCTGATCGTCGACGACGATGTCGCTCTTCGTCGTGAACTGGCCGAGCAGCTCGCCATGCATGAAGGCTTCAGGGTCACGGAAGCCGGATCGGGCAAGGAAGCCCTGGCCATTGTGAAGGGCGAGGAGTTCGATCTCGTCATCCTGGACGTGGGCCTTCCCGACACCGACGGGCGTGACCTGTGCAAGCTCCTGCGCAGGAACGGCGTGAAGGCGCCGGTCATCATGCTGACAGGCCGCGACGGCGATGCCGACGAGGTGCTGGCGCTGGAGAGCGGCGCCAACGACTACGTCACCAAGCCGTTCCGCATGTGGGTGCTGATGGCGCGCATCCGCGCGCATCTCCGCCAGCACGAACTGTCCGACGACGCGGTGTTCCAGGTCGGCCCCTACCAGTTCAAGCCGGCCGCCAAGATGCTCATGAACGGCAGCCGCAAGATTCACCTGACCGAGAAGGAAACCGCGATCCTGAAGTATCTCTACCGGATCGGCGACAAGCCGGTCGCGCGCGAGGTGCTGCTGGACGAGGTGTGGGGCTATAATACCGGCGTCACCACCCATACGCTGGAGACGCATATCTACCGGCTGAGACAGAAGGTCGAGCCGAACCCGGGCCAGGTTTCGCTGATCGTCACCGAGGCAGGCGGCTACCGCCTGGCGCGCTGATCAGCGTCCGAGCTGACGAACCTCGGCCGCGCGGCGCCGTGCGGGCGCAGCCGGCTCGATGAAGCGATCACCAAAGCGCAGGGCCTTCTGCACGGCGGGCAGGCGTCCGTCGCGGTCACGGTCCATGACCCCCTGGACGTAGCAGAGGTAGCCGTAGATGCACATCGCGGCGAGATAGCCGACCGTGATCGTCAATTCGAGCAAACCCATCGCCATGATCCTAAACGGGCCGGCCCGCCGCACGCACGCAGCCGGCCGAAGAACCAACATCCGCGCCCGATAGTCGTCCGTGTAGCCGGCAGGGTACCGATGCGTCCGGACCTCAACCGGCCAGCGGCGGCCCAGTTCCGTCCCTTGCACCAGCCTGGATCCCGCCGCTAAACGCGCCCTGCACCGTGTGCCGCGCGACCGGGCGCGGCAGGACAACAGGAAGGCTGGACGACATGGCGCTGCCGACGCCCGACGGCTATCGCATGATGGACGAGAACGAGTTGCGGCACCTCCTGGCGGGCCTGCCCGACATCGTGGCCCGCTTAGGCGGCGACAGCGGAAGCTGGCAGGTTCGCGAGGTCGGCGACGGCAACCTCAACCTCGTGTTCATCGTGGAGGGCAACAACGGCGGCATCTGCGTCAAGCAGGCCCTGCCCTATGTGCGGCTGGTCGGCGAGAGCTGGCCTCTCGACCTCAACCGCGCCTTCTTCGAGTACCGGGCGAGCGTGATCCAGGCGGAGCACTGCCATGGCCTGGTGCCGCAGATCCTCCACTACGAGCCGACGCTCTTCCTCATCGTGATGGAACTGCTCTCGCCGCACATCATCATGCGCCGGGGCATGATCGACGCCGTGATCTATCCCCGCTTCGTCGAGCACATCACCGACTACATGGCTCGCTCGCTGTTCTTCACGTCGGACCTGGCCCTGCCGGCGGCGCAGCGCAAGGCGATGATCACCGAGTTCTGCCCGAACACGGACCTGTGCAAGATCACCGAGGACCTGATCTTCACCCATCCCTACATGGTGCACGAGCTCAATCGGTGGACGAGCCCGCAGTTGGATGGCTGGGCCGCGGCTTGGCGGGGCGACGACCAGCTGAAGCTCGCCATCTCGAGGCTCAAGCTGGACTTCCTGTCGAGGGCCGAGGCCCTGCTGCACGGGGACCTGCATACGGGATCGATCATGGTCACCCCTGACGAGACCAGGGTCATCGATCCCGAGTTCGCCTTCGTGGGGCCGATGGCGTTCGACATCGGCAAGCTGCTCGGCAACCTGGTGCTGAACTTCTTCAGCCATGACGGCCACGAGACGGTATCGCACGAGCGGGACGCCTATCGCGCCTGGGTGGTGGAAACGATTCATGGGGTCTGGCACGGGTTCGCCCAGAAGTTCCTGGACCTTTGGACCCGCCACCGGACCGGCGACGCCTACCCGCGCGACCTCCTGCCGGAAGGCTCGGCGATCTTCGCGCAGGCCCAAAACGCCTTCATCGAGCAGATGTGGACCGACGCCGTCCGCTATGCCGGCGCATCGATGATCCGGCGTACCCTGGGCCTTGCCCACAATGCCGACCTCGAGCGGATCGAGGATCCCGACCGTCGCGCGGCCTGCGAGAAACGCGTCCTGGAACTGGCGCGGGACCTGGTGGTGAACGCCGGCAGCTATGCTTCCGTCGAGCAGGTCACCGGGCGTGCCAGAGCGATCAGGGAGCGGGATCTCGGCTAGAGGTCGTTGCTCGGCGAGGGTGGCCGGCGCACCAAGCGCTTGTCCCCCCTGCGGACGAGGCATAAAGCACCGCGTCATTCGGTCCTCGGAATGGTGCCCATGCGTGTCGATCGCCGCAGCTTCATTATAGCCCTGCTCATCACCACCACCCTGCCCGTGCGCGGATGGGCCGCCGACGCGCCGCTCGTGGCGATCACCGCTATCGTCGAGCACCCGGCGCTGGATGCCTGCCGGGACGGCGTCATCGAGGGGCTGAAGCAGCAGGGCGTTGCAGCCGAGACGACCTACGAGAGCGCGCAGGGCCAGCCCGCGACGGCAGCGCAGATCGCCCGCAGCTTCGTCGGCATGGCGCCGGCCGTCATCGTGGCGATCAGCACGCCCTCGGCCCAGGCGGCGGCCTCGGCCACCAAGGACATCCCGATCGTGTTCACGGCGGTGACCGATCCGGTTGGTGCCGGGCTGGTGACAGACCTGGCGCGCCCGGGCGGCAACGTGACCGGCCTTTCCGACCTGTCGCCGCTGGCCCAGCATCTCGACCTGATCCTGGAGATCAGCCCGCAGGTGAAGACCCTGGGCATCCCCTACAACCCCGGCGAGGCCAACGCCGTCACCCTCCTCCGCCTGATGACCGGCTACGCCAACGAGCGCGGGATTCAGGTGGTCGAGGCCACGGCGTCGAAGTCGGCCGACGTGGTGGCCGCCGCCCGGAGCCTGGCCGGCCAAGTGGACGCCATCTACGTGCCCACGGACAACACGATCGTCTCCGCCCTGGAGAGCCTGATCGTGGTGGCGCGCCAGGCGAAGATACCCGTCTTCAGCGGTGACACGGACAGCGTCGCCCGTGGCTGCATCGGCTCGATCGGCTTCGACTATTTCCAGGTGGGCGTGCAGACAGCCGCGATCGTCGCCCGGGTGCTGAAAGGCGAGAAGCCGGGCGACCTTGCGGTCGAGGTCGCGCAGGGCACGGACCTAGTCCTGAACCCGACGGCGGCAGCCGCATTCGGCGTCACCATCCCCGAAGCCGTGCTGTCACGCGCGGCCAAGATCGTGGGCGCCTGACGAAGGAAGGGCCCCCCTTGTCGCTCATCTCGTTTCTAGGCGCGGTCGAACTCGGCCTGATCTACGGGCTGGTCGGGCTCGCCGTGTTCCTGTCGTTTCGCGTCCTGAACTTCCCGGATCTGACCGTCGACGGCTCCTTCCCCTTGGGTGCCAGCGTCTGCGCGGCGGCGATCGTGGCCGGCCTGGACCCGTTTACCGCGACCGTCCTCGCCATCCTGGCCGGGGCCGTGGCCGGCTGGGTAACGGCGGTGCTGGCCGTGCGCTTCGGCATCCTGCATCTCCTGGCGTCGATCCTGGTCATGATCGCGCTGTTCAGCATCAACATCCGCATCATGGGCCGCCCGAACGTCGCCCTACTGGGCCAGACCACCCTGTTCACCCCGTTCGAGGGCCAAGCGTTCCTGTCGTTCGACCTGGCCAGGATCCTGGTCGAGCTCGTCGTGGTCGCCGTCATCACCCTGCTCCTCGCGCGCTTCCTCCATTCGGAGCTGGGACTCTCCCTGCGTGCCACCGGAGCCAACCCGAAGATGGCGCGCGCCCAGGGCATCGACACCAGCCGGCAGGTGCTGGGCGGCATGGCGCTCTCCAACGGGCTGTGCGCCCTGGCCGGCGCCCTGTTCGCCCAGGCGAACGGCTTTGCCGACGTCACCATGGGCCTTGGCACCATCGTGGTCGGGCTGGCAGCCGTGATCGTGGGCGAGACCCTGTTCCGACTGAAGGGGATCCTAGGCGCGCTCGTCGCCTGCCTCTTGGGCTCGCTCCTCTACCGCCTGGTCATCGCCTTCGCGCTGGACGTCGACATGCTCGGCATCCAGGCGTCCGACCTGAACCTGGTGACAGCCCTGCTGGTCGGTTTCGCGCTGCTGGCGCCGAAGCTGCGTGCCCGGATGAGGGCGGCACGATGATCGCGATGGAAGGCATCGAGATCACGTTCGGCCGTGGCACCGCCCTGGAGACGAGGGCGCTGCGCGGCGTCGACCTCGCGATCGAGGCCGGCCAGTTCGTGACGGTGATCGGGAGCAACGGCGCCGGGAAGAGCACGCTGCTGGGTGTCCTCTCGGGCGACGTGGTGCCGGACGAGGGCAGCATCGTCATCGACGGCCGCGACGTCACCCGCCTGCCGGCGCATCGGCGGGCGGAACTGGTGGCACGTGTGTTCCAGGATCCGAAGGCCGGCACCTGCGAGCAGCTGACCATCGAGGAGAACATGGCGCTGGGCATCGCCCGGGGATCCGTGCGCGGCCTGAACGGCGCTTTGACGGCCGCCCGCCGCCAGCAGTTCCGGGAGTCGCTGGCGGAGCTGGGGCTGGGCCTGGAGAACCGCCTGACCGATCCGGTGGGGCTCCTGTCCGGCGGGCAGCGCCAGGCGGTGAGCCTCCTGATGGCGGCGCTGGCGCCAATGAAGATCCTGCTCCTCGACGAGCACACGGCCGCGCTCGACCCGCGCACGGCCGAACTCGTGCTCGGTCTCACCGAAAAGATCGTCCAGCGGCACCGCCTCACCGCCCTGATGGTCACCCACTCGATGCGCCAGGCGCTTGATCACGGCACCCGCACCGTCATGCTGCACGAGGGCAAGGTCGCCTTCGACGTGGCGGGCGAGGCCCGGGCCGGCCTGGACGTGCCGGACCTCCTTCGGCTGTTCCGCCGTCGGCAGGGCGGCGAACTCGACGACGATGCCCTCCTGGTAGGATGACCCCCTTGCTCGACCTGCGCAGCGACAACACCGCCCCCATTGCACCCGAGGTCATGGATGCCCTGGCACGGGCCAACGAAGGCCATGATACCGCCTATGGCGCCGACGGCTGGTCGCAGCGGCTGAAGGACGAGCTGGCGCGGGTCTTCGAGACCGACGATCTCGACCTCGTCATGGCGATCACCGGTACGGGCGCGAATGCCCTCGCCCTCTCGATCATCTGCCCTGCCTGGGGTGCCGTGGTCTGCCATCCCCTGGCCCATGTGGTGCAGGACGAGTGCAACGCGCCGCTCATGTTCACGGGCGGAGCCAGCTGGATCACGGTGGGCGAGCCCCATGGCCGCCTCGGCCCCGACGACGTGGCGAGCGCGCTGGACGGCTACCATTTCGGCTCCATGCATTCGGCCCAGCCCAAGGTCCTCCTGGTCGCCCAGGCCTCCGAGCGCGGCCTGGTCTGGTCGCTCGACGAGATGCGGGCGTTCGGCACGGTCGCCCGGCGCTTCGACATGCACTTCATGCTGGACGGCGCGCGCTTCGCGAACGCGCTGGCACGGACCGGCGCCTCCCCGGCCGACCTGTCCTGGCGGGCCGGCGTCGACGCGCTGGTGTTCGGCATGACCAAGAACGGGGGCATGGCAGCCGAGCTGATCCTGCTGTTCGGCAAGGCGCGCAGCCATGCGGCACCCTTCCTGCGCAAGCGCAGCGGCCAGGTGCAGAGCAAGGGGCGCTATCTCGCAGCCCAGGCCATGGGGGCTCTTGCCGGCGGCAGGTGGCTGGAGCGCGCCGCCCACGCCAACGCCATGGCGACGAGGCTCGCCGAGGGGCTCGTGAAAAGGGGAGCGCGGCTTCTCTATCCGGTCGAGGCGAACCTGGTCTTCGCGCAACTGCCGCCAGCGCTGCAGGACCGGCTCGCGGAGAAGGCATTGTTCTATCCGGGCTACGAGAACGGCGGCACCAGGCTCGTCGCCTCCTGGTCGACCAGCGCGGACGACATCGACCGGCTCTTGGCGTCGGTGGGATGACCACTGGCCAACCATCGCGGGAAGAGGCGGAGCAGGCCGTGGCGACGCTGCTCCGCTGGATCGGCGACGACCCCGATCGGGCCGGGCTGCGCCGCACCCCGCAACGCGTGGTCGATGCCTATCTGGAGCATTTCCGCGGCTACGGGACGAGCCCGGAGGCGATCCTTGGCACCAGCTTCGACGAGATCGACGGGACCAAAGGGATCGTGCTCCTGCGCGACATCGCGTTCGAGAGCCATTGCGAGCATCACCTGGCCCCGATGATCGGCCGCGCCCACCTGGCCTATCGCCCCGGCAACCGGGTCGTGGGCATCGGCTGCCTGGCCAGGCTGGTGGACTGCTTTGCCAAGCGGCTCCAGGTCCAGGAGCGGCTGACCACGCAGATCGCAGAGGCCATCCGGGACATCCTGCTGCCGAAGGGCGTAGCCGTCCTGGTTGAGGCGACGCATCACTGCATGACGACGCGTGGTGTCCACCGCCCCGGTGCCACGATGGTCACCTCGCGCTATCTCGGCTGCTTCGAGACGGAACCTGCGGATCGGCAGGAGTTCCTGGCACTGATCGCAGGTCCCGGCGGCATCGCGGGACGCTGAACGGCATCGGGCGAGATGGCGCAGCCGGCGGTTCCAGGAAGGACAGGCGCACAGCCCATGGGATAGCTTGCCGCCCATCACGGAGCCACCAGGCAAGGGAGCGCCGCAATTGACGAACATGATGAAGGCCGCCGTGGCACGCGCGTTCGGCAAGCCGCTCGTGATCGAGGAGCTGCCGGTACCGGAGCCCGGGCCCGACCAGATCCTGGTCAGGATCGCGGCGACCGGTGTCTGCCATACCGACCTGCATGCCGTGAACGGCGACTGGCCGGTGAAGCCGAACCCGCCATTCATCCCAGGCCACGAAGGTGTCGGCACGGTCGCCGCCATCGGCCGCAACGTGCAGCGGGTGAAGGAAGGCGACCGGGTCGGCATCCCCTGGCTGCACACCTCCTGCGGCTATTGCCCGTACTGCCGGACCGGCTGGGAAACGCTGTGCGGCAAGCAGCAGAACACCGGCTATTCCGTGAACGGCAGTTTTGCCCAGTTCGCGCTGGCCGACCCCGACTATGTCGGACGCCTGCCGGACGGCCTGGACTGGGGTCCGGCCGCACCGGTGCTCTGCGCCGGCGTAACGGTCTACAAGGGCCTCAAGGAAACCGAGGTGAAGCCCGGCGAGTGGGTGGTCGTCTCGGGCATCGGAGGCCTCGGCCACATGGCGGTCCAGTATGCCCGGGCCATGGGCATGCATGTCGCCGCCGTCGACATCCACCAGGACAAGCTCGATCTGGCCACGAAGCTCGGTGCCGATCTCGTGGTCAACGCGAAGGAGACCGACCCGGTCGCCGAGATCCAGCGCCGGATTGGCGGCGCCCACGGTGTCCTGGTGACGGCGGTCTCGCCGGCCGCCTTCGAGCAGGCCTTCGGCGTGCTGCGGCCGCTCGGCACCATGTCCCTGGTTGGCCTGCCGCCCGGCAAGTTCGCCCTGCCGATCTTCGACACGGTGCTGAAGCGGATCACCGTGCGCGGTTCGATCGTGGGCACGCGCCAGGACCTGGAGGAGTCGCTGGCGTTTGCCGGCGACGGAACGGTCGCTGCGCACTTCGCCTGGGACGAGATCGAGAACATCAACGCGATCTTCGCCCGCATGGAACAGGGCGGCATCGACGGGCGCATCGTGCTGCGCATGGACTGACCGGAACCGCTTGCCGTCCATCTCGAGCCTTGGGTCCCGGCGGTGCAGCCGGGGGTTGCTCCCGGCTGTCCCCAGCGCCTATTCCCTCGTCGATCACCTTATGTTCCACTGAACCACGCCCGCTCGGATCCCCGCCGCCCATGTCGCTAGCCCCAGGGCCCGCTCCCGCGCTGCACCGCTCGCCAGCCCCCTACCTCGCCGGGCTGAACCCCGAGCAGTACGCCGCCGTGACCGCCGAGGATGGCCCCCTGCTGATCCTGGCCGGCGCCGGCACGGGCAAGACCCGCGTGCTGACCACGCGCCTGGCCCACCTGCTGGTGACCGGACGGGTGCGGCCCTTCGAGATCCTGGCGGTGACCTTCACCAACAAGGCCGCACGGGAAATGGTGCACCGGGTCGAGCGGCTGATCGGCCAGAGCGTGCAGGGCATGTGGCTCGGCACGTTCCACGCCATGGGCACCCGCCTCCTGCGCTACCACGCCGAGATCGTCGGCCTGAAGTCGAGCTTCACCATCCTGGACACTGATGACCAGATCCGGCTGCTCAAGCAGGTCCTGGAAGCGCTGGAGATCGACGACAAGCGCTGGCCGGCCCGCGCGCTGCTGGGCGTGATCCAGCGCTGGAAGGACCGGGGCTGGACGCCGGACAAGGTGCCGGCCTCCGAGGTGGGCGACTTCGCGGGCGGCAAGACGCTGTCCTGCTACTCGCTCTACCAGGAGCGCCTGGCGACGCTGAACGCCTGCGATTTCGGCGACCTGCTGCTGCATTGCCTGGAATTGTTCCGCAAGGCGCCGGACGTGCTGGCCCAGTACCAGCGGCGCTTCCGGGCGATCCTGGTCGACGAGTACCAGGACACCAACGTCGCCCAGTACCTCCTGCTGCGCCTGCTGGCCCAGCAGCACCGCAACATCACCTGCGTCGGCGACGACGACCAGTCGATCTACAGCTGGCGCGGCGCGGAAGTCGGCAACATCCTGCGCTTCGAGGAAGACTTTCCGGGTGCCACGGTCGTCCGCCTGGAGCGGAACTACCGCTCCACCGGCCATATCCTGGGGGCCGCTGCCGGCCTGATCGCCCGCAACCGGGCACGGCACGACAAGACGCTTTGGACCGAGGACATCGACGGCGAGAAGGTCCGCGTCGCCAGCCTTTGGGACGAGCAGGAGGAGGCGATCTTTGTCGGCGACGAACTGGAAGCGCTGCAGCGGGCCAAGGCGAAGCTGGCCGATGCCGCGGTGCTGGTTCGCGCCGGCCACCAGACGCGCGCGTTCGAGGAACGCTTCATCCAGCTGGGCCTGCCCTACCGGGTGATCGGCGGCCTGCGCTTCTATGAGCGCGCCGAGATCCGCGATGCGATCGCCTATCTTCGCGTCGTCGTGCAGCCGGACGATGACCTGGCCTTCGAGCGGATCGTCAACACGCCCAAGCGCGGCATCGGCGAGGCTACCGTGCAGGCCCTGCGCAAGGCGGCGCGCGCCACCGACCGCAGCGTGCTAGCTGCTACCGAGGCCCTGCTCGGGACGGACGAGTTGCCGGCCCGCGGCCGCAAGCAGCTGACCGACCTGCTGCGCGCGTTTGCCCGCTGGCGGGACGACCTGCCGCGCCGGTCGCCGCGCGACCTCGTCGAGGCGGTGCTGGAGGAATCCGGCTATATCGCGATGTGGCAGGCCGACCGGTCTCCCGAGGCGCAGGGACGGCTGGAGAATCTGAAGGAGCTGGTCAAGGCGATCGAGGAGTTCGAGAGCTTGCCGGCCTTCCTGGAGCATGTCGGCCTCGTCATGGACAACGCCGCCGACAATGACGGCGACATGGTCACGCTGATGACGCTGCACGCCGCCAAGGGTCTCGAATACGACTACGTCTTCCTGACCGGCTGGGAGGAAGGCCTGTTCCCGAACCAGCGGGCGATGGACGAAGGCGGCACCAAGTCGCTCGAGGAAGAGCGGCGCCTGGCCTATGTGGGCATCACCCGGGCGAAGAAGCGCTGCACCATCACCTATGCCGCGAACCGGCGGATCTTCGGCCAATGGGGTGCCGCCCTGCCCTCGCGCTTCGTGGAGGAATTGCCGGGCGAGCACATCCACCACCTCCTGCGCAACAATGCGAGCCGCGCCGACATCGACCCCACCTTCGGCGTCACCTCGCTCTTCCCCATCGGCAGGGTGGCGGCGGCCGGGCGCGGACCCGGCTTCGAGCGTGCCGGCAAGGTGCTGGAGGGACGCGCGGAGCTGGTCCGCCCGCGCCCGACATCGACGGTCGCCTTCGGCCGTGGCGACCGGGTCTTCCACGAGAAGTTCGGGCCGGGCACGGTCGAGGACATCGAGGGCGACAAGCTCACCATCGCCTTCGACAAGTCGGGGGTGAAGAAGGTGATGGCCAGCTTTGTGGAAAAGAAGGCGTGAGCAACGTCTTCCATGCCACGACCGGCTCGCTCTGGCGCACCAGCTTCGTGCTCGACGATGGCTTGGCCCAGGCGGTGTTCGAGCGGCTGGACGAGCTGGGCCTGTCGGCCGGCATGTTCGAGCACGAGGGCGATGGCGGCTTCACCGTCGAGCGCTGGCGGATGGAGATCGTCGAGGCGGAGCGGCCGAAGCTGGCGGCCCAGCGCGAGCGCCTGCTGGAGCTGGTGGGCGACCTGATCCCGGACCTGCCGGACCTGGCGATCGAGGAGATCACCGAGGCCGCCTGGACCGAGGCCATGCGCCGCGAGTTCCCGCCGGTGGAGGCCGGCCGCTTCTACGTCCATGGCAGCGCCCAGGCGGACCAGGTCCCGCCCGACCGGATCGCCATCCAGATCGATGCCGGCCTGGCGTTCGGTTCGGGCGAGCATGCCACGACCAAGGGCTGCCTGCTCGCCTTCGACCGCGTGCTCCATCGGCGGGCCTGGCGGCGCATCCTCGACATGGGCACCGGCTCCGGCATCCTCGCCATCGCCGCGGCCAAGGCCACCCGTGCCACCGTCCTGGCTGTGGACGTGGATCCGGTGGCGGTCGAGGTGGCTGCGGAGAATGTCCGCACCAATGGCGCGGCGCACCGTGTCACCTGCCGGGCCGGCGACGGCTTCGCCACGCCTGGGGTGTTCCACCCGCGCGGCCACGACCTGATCTTCGCCAACATCCTGGCCAACCCGCTGGTCGCGATGGCCGATTCCCTTGCACGGGCGCTGGCGCCGGGCGGCGTGGCGATCCTGTCCGGGCTGATCGACGAGCAGGCGGCCAGGGTCGAGGCGGCGTTCCGGCGGACCGGCCTGCGCAGCCGGCGGCGCCTCCTCATCGACCGCTGGGTCATCATTACCCTGCGCCAGCCGCGCTAGCCGCGGGAACCCCTTCCGGGTCGCGGAAGCTTTGTCGGGCAAGGCTTGCATCCAGGTCACGGGTGCGCGCAATGCAGCGAGGAGCTTCATGAACGACCAACCAGCGCGCCGTGCCGCCCTGGTGCTTTCCGGTGGCGTGGCGCTTGGCGCCTACCATGCGGGTGCCTATGCCGCGCTGCATGACGGCAGCGGATTGCCGCTCGAATGGCTGGCCGGCAGTTCGACGGGTGCCGCGATCGCCGCGATCATCGCCGGCAGCCCGCCTGAGCGCCGTGTGAGCCAGCTCAAGCGGTTCTGGCAATTCTCGGCCAACAACCCGTCGCCCCTGGCGTCCCTCCTGGGAACGCCCGCAGCCGGCCCGCCGCGCCAGATCTACAACCTGGCCAGCGTCATGCAGGCTCACCTGTTCGGCAGGCCCGGCATGTTTCGCCCTCGCTTTTTCCCCAGCGTCGGCAACCCCGGCCTCTACGAGCTGTCGCCGCTCAAGGAGTGGTTGCAGGAACTGGTGGATTTCGACCTTCTCAATGACGGGCCGGTCCGCGTCACCATCGCCGCCACCGATATCGTCAGCGGCGAGCGGGTGGTGTTCGACACGGGCAAGGGCTGCCGGATCGGCGTCGAGCACATCCTCGCCTCCTGCGCCCTCACACCACTGTTCACTCCGGTGGAGCTGGACGGGCGGCTTCTCGGCGATGGCGGCCTCTCCAGCAACACGCCGCTGGACCTGGTCCTGGAGGAACCCGGAGATGGGGAACAGGTCTGCTTCGTCGTCGAGTTGTTCGCTCGGCAGGGAAGCCGGCCCCATTCCCTGTCGGCCGCCCTGGCGCGCAGCCTCGACCTCGTCTTCGGCAACCAGACCCAGGGCCTCCTGCAGGGCCAGCAGGCGACGTACCGGTTGCGCGCCGACATCCAGCGCCTTGCCGCGATGCTGCCGCCGGAACGCCGTCAGGACCCCGAGGTCGTGCACCTCCTGGCCGACAGCCGGATGCGACCGACGGTGGTCCTGCTGATCGGCCAGCGCGCCGCACCGGACGAAGCGGGTGGGGGCAAGATGTTCGACTATTCGGAGGTGACCCTGAACGAGCGCTGGGAGCGAGGAGCCGTGCACATGCGCACTGCGCTGCAGACGCTGGCCGAGGTCTCGGCGGCCGCGTTTCCGCCGGGCCTGTCGGTCCACGAGCTATGACCCTGCCGGAGCCATGGATGTGCGCCCGCTTCCTCCCTTTCCCGCTCGCACGATGGCGCCCGGCGGGATCTCGCGGCGCGGCGCCGTTCTCGCCGCCTCTGCCGCCATGCTGGCGGATGCCGGTGCACTGGCACAGGAGCGGTCGATGAGCCATGTGGTCCTGCTGGGCGATTCCGTCTTCGACAACGGCGCCTATGTCGGAGGCGGTCCTGACGTGGTCACTCAGCTGCGCCAGCAGATCCCGGGCGGCTGGCGGGCCAGCCTCGCGGCCGTCGACGGTGGCAGGCTCGGCGATATTCCCCGCCAGCTGCGCACCATGCCGGCCGACGCCAGCCATCTCGTGATCAGCATCGGCGGCAACGACGCGCTCAGCCATGCCGGCATCTTTGAGCAGCCGGTGGACACGGTCGCCGAGGCCCTGATGGAGGTGGCACGCGTCCGGCAGTGGTTCGAGGCCGCCTATGGCGAGATGCTGGACCAGGTCCTGCGGCTGGACCGGCCGACGGCCGTCTGCACGATCTACGACACCCGCTATCCCGAGCCGCGGCGCACGCTGGCGATCACCGCGCTGGCGGTTCTCAATGACGGCATCACCCGCCAGGCCTTCCGTCGCGGCCTGCCGGTCGTGGACCTGAGGTTGATCTGTAACGAGGAGGCCGACTTCGCCAACCCGATCGAGCCCTCGGTGCAAGGAGGCGGGAAGATCGCCAAGGCCATCGCCACCCTGCTTGCCCAGCACGATGTCGGGCGACATCGTTCGGAGATCTTCGTCTAGCGGCCAACGACGGCGGGAGCGGATCGGTCCGAACGATGAGCAGGCGCAGCACCATCGAGGAAGCCTTGCGGCGGCTGGCGCCGAAGATCCCCCGTTTCGAGGCGGACGCCGTCGTCGACCATGCGATGGACAGCCCGGGCCTCGACAGGGCTTCGCCCGAGGAGGCAGCCTGGCTGTCCCTCGTCGCCTATGTCCGGCACACCCTGACCGAGTATGACGACCTGCTCGCCGACGGCTACGACGTCGATAGTGCACGGGCCTTCGTGGCCGACGAGATGACCGAGGCGCTGCAAGCCTGGGGTGTGCGGCGAAAGCTCACCGGAGGGGACTAGGCCGGCCCCTGCGGATGGGTGATGCCTGCCGGTGGCTGGCCATGACGCTGCACCACCAGCCAGATGACGAGGCGGGCCACGATCAGCATGAGCAGGAAGAGAACCAGACCCCGGTGCTCCGCCAGGAGGCTGCCGCGCCACAGGTTCAGCATGGTGACCAGCGCGATGGCGACGATCCAGTCGAACGGCTTGGCATATTCCTGCCGCAGCACGCGCCAGCCGTTGAACGTCATGCTGCGGATCGTCGCGGTCAGGCCGGACAGCTTGGGCAGCAGGCGCGGCACCCGCGCGCAATAGGCTTCATAGGCCGGTCCGAACTTGCGGCGCAGGAAGTCCTCCTCCGCCGCCATGATCGTGGCGTGGGTAGCCACGCCGATCGGCACGCCCACCAGCATGAACACCCAGGAATTGGTCGCCAGCCCCAGGCCTGCCAGGAGAAAGGCATTGCCGAGATACATGGGGTTGCGCACGTGTGCGTAGATTCCGGAAGTCACGAGGTCCTCGGCATAGACCTTGTGATCTTTACCGCCGCGGATGATGTAGGCGAGCCCGATCGTGCCATTGCGGATGGCCTGCCCGATCAGGGCGACCACCAGTCCCAGCAGACCGATGGCGGCCGGATCATCAACGAGGTGCGGGCCCGGGATGAGCAGGATCACGACGGCGATCGGCAACAGCAGCCCGCGATGCTTGAACGACAGCGCCCCCATCCGCACCAGATTCATGACCGCAATCTCCATGACACGCAGGCGGATGTGCCAGTCCACCTGCCGTTCGGGTGAAACATCCATCGACAAAAAAAGCCGGGTTACAGGACCAGTGAGATCATGCACCCCGGCAATGGCTGGCGCCAGCCAAGATCAAGCCAGTTCACATAACTGTGTTTGGGGGACGCATGCAGATATCAGGGCATCCTGAAAATACATTTTATTTGCCGGCTTAATGACATATTTAAGATGATGCTTTGCTGATGCTGACGCGGTTTTGGGCGGGATCGGTTCCGCTGGTCAGGTTCACGTCAGGTTGCGCGGCTAGCCTGATGTCCGATTGTTGAGGCATATCCTCAGGGGAACAGCCATGAGCAGCACGTTGACGGCGCCGGCTGTCGAACCTTCTCCGTCCGTCATGGACCCTGCACCTTCCCGCCCCATGCCGCCCGCTGTTTGTGGGCGTAGCAGGACGGTGCAGCAGGCCGTCGACCGGGTCTTTGCCGACCAGCAGGCCGCCACCAGCGACTTCCGCTTCGACGAGCGGGTATCCGTCGTGTTCGACGACATGGTCGAGCGCTCGGTCCCGTTCTATGCCGAGATCCAGCGCATGGTGGCCGAACTTGCAGCCGACTTTGCCGTCCCCGGCACGAGCCTCTATGACCTTGGCTGCTCGACGGGTACCAGCCTGGAAAGGCTGGATGCCAGGGTGGACCCGAGCGTGCGCTTCGTCGGCATCGACAACGCCTCGAGCATGCTCGACCAGGCCCGGCACAAGCTGGGCAGCCTGCCGAGCGGCCGCCCCTACGAGCTTGTGGAAGCCGACATCCACACCCTGCCGGCGATCGAGAACGCGTCGGTCGTCCTGCTCGTGCTCACCTTGCAGTTCGTGCGGCCGCTTCACCGCGAACGCCTGGTTCGGCACATCCACCAGGGCATGACGAGGAATGGTTGCCTGATCCTGGTCGAGAAGATCACCAGCCCGAACGGGATGCTGAACCGCCTGTTCATCAACAAGTATTACGGGATGAAGCGGCGCAACGGATATAGCGAGATGGAGATAGCGAAGAAACGTGAAGCCTTGGAGAACGTGCTCATCCCCTACAGGTACGAGGAGAACGTGGCTCTGATCGAGAGTGCCGGCTTCACGTCAGTCGAGGAATTCTTTCGCTGGTACAATTTCTGCGCCATCGCCGCCGTGAAGGATTAGCCTGGCGGCAGCCGAGCGGTCCCCGCGGCAACTCCCCTACGATGGTCTCGATTCAGAGAGTTGTCCGCTGGCGGCACCGCTCGATCTGACTGTGAAGCTGCAGCGATCAGAGATTGAGCTGGTACGTCACGGGCACCCATAGATAGCGGTCGGGATGCCGGTCGATGTAGCCCAGCGCCGGGAACGGCATGTGGTAGCCGGTGACGGGGATCCTGTCGGCCGCCGCCATGTCCAGCAGCCGCTTGCGCGTCGCGATCGCGGCGTCCTTGTCCATATCAAACCGCACGTGCCATTCCGGTCGCTGGACCGACATCACGTAGTGGTTCGCCGTATCGGCCCAGAGCAGCAGCCGCGCGCTGCCGCTCTCCAGATGGTAGGCCATGTGGCCGGGGCTGTGCCCGAACGCGGCGACGGACCGGATGCCGGTCACGACCTCGCCGTCGTCGCCGAGAAACGTCGTCTTCTCCGCAAGTGGCACCACGTTGGAGCGGACCAGCTTGGCGCCATCGGCGGTCGGACCATCCAGGCGATCATCGGCCGACCAGAAATCATACTCGACCTGCCCCGTCACGTAGCGGGCATTCGGAAAGGCAGGCTGGCCGTCACGCATCAGGCCGCCGATATGGTCGCCATGCATGTGGGTGATGACCACCACGGTCACCTGTTCCGGGCTGTAGCCCGCCGCCTGCATGCTCTGCAGCAGGTTCCCGCTGGTCGGCCGGCGGCCGGGCACGTTGCCGGTATCGAACAGCACCAGCTCTTGCCCCGCCTTCACCAGGACGGGCGTGTAGCTGTTCTCCATCCGGTCAGGAGGCAGGAAGTTCAGGCGGGCCAGTTCCTGCACCGCCTCGGCCGGCTGGTTCATGCCGAAGATCGGATGCGGCCCTTCGCCCTGGTTGAAGCCGTCCAGCAGGGTCGTGACCTCGAACTCACCGAGCATGAACCGGTAGAAGACCGGCCGCGCGCTGCCCTGCTCCGTCGTCTGCGCCATGGCACTCGATGTTCCCAGTCCGGCAATGGCAAACGGCGCGGCGGCCGCGCCCGCGGTCAGCGCCAGCACGCCACGGCGGCCGATATCGTGTTCCACATTCATCGCTGTCTCTCCCTGTCCATCAGACCGGCTGAATATGCCCTCGCCATACGTGCCCAAATAGTGCGCCGGCCGGTTCAGGCGACGGCCGGGCGTCCGATATGATGGAGCGCTTCATCGAGGATCAGTGCGGCAGCCAGATGATCGATCTTCCCGTCCTTGCCCGGCGGCGGCAGGTCGCCCGCCTCGATCGCGGCCTCGACACCGCCCGTCGTGAACCGCTCGTCCTGCAGGAGCACCGGCAGGTTCAGCACCGGCACCAGCAGGTCCAGGAAGTTGCGGACGCGATCGCAGGCCTGCCCTTCCTGGTCGTCCAGCCCGAGCGGCCATCCCACCACCAGCGCCACCGTGGCCCGCTTGCGCACGAGTTGCACCAGCGTCTCGCGGTCATGAGCCCAGGACTTGCGGGGATGGGTGAACAAGGGCGTCACCATCCGCCGCTCGGCATCCGTGCCGGCAAGGCCGATGGCGCGCTTGCTGACGTCCAGCGCCAGGAGTCCGCCGCGCCTGGGCAGGGTGGCCGCGAAGTCGGCATGGTTGCGGAAGATCGATGTCGCCACTAGCTTCCGTGCGCCTTTTGCGGCCCGCTGGCCGCTTCTCCCTATTTCGTGCGCAGGAGACCAGAGATCCATGGCGATCGACAAGGCCACGGTGGCGAAGATCGCGCACCTGGCCCGCCTCGACGTTCCTGACGAGCAGCAGGAGCTTCTGGCGGCCGAACTGTCCGGCATCCTCGGCTGGGTCGAGCAGCTGGGCGAGGTGAATACCGACCAGGTCGAGCCGCTGCGTTCCGTCATGCCGATCCTGCGCGACTGGCGTGCCGACGAGGTGACCGACGGCAACCGGCGTGATGACGTGCTGGCCAATGCGCCGGCCAAGCAGGATGGCTATTTCGTGGTGCCGAAGGTGGTCGAATGAGCGTGGATCTCAACCGGCTGACGCTGGCCGAGGCCAGCAGGAGCCTCGCCGCCAAGGAGTACAGCGCGGTCGAGCTGGCCGAGGCCTTCATCGCCCAGATGGAATGCCACCGGGCGCTGAACGCTTTCATCACCGAGACGCCCGAGCAGGCGCTTGCCATGGCCAGAGCCTCTGACGAGCGGATCGCCAGGGGCGAGGCCGGCGCCCTGGAAGGCATCCCGATCGCGGTGAAGGACCTGTTCTGCACCAACGGCATCCGTACCACGGCAGGCTCCGCCATCCTCCAGCAGTTCGTGCCGCCCTACGAGAGCACGGTCACGAGCAAGCTCTGGCAGGCCGGTGCAGTGTGCCTGGGCAAGACCAGCCTCGACCAGTTCGGCATGGGCTCGGCCAACCTGAACAGCGCGTTCGGCCCGGTGATCAGCCCCTGGACGAAGCCTGGCGACGAGAAGCCGCTGGTCCCTGGTGGCAGCTCCGGCGGCTCGGCCGCGGCGGTGGCGGCCCGGATGTGCTTGGCCGCGACCGGAACGGACACGGGCGGCTCGATCCGCCAGCCTGCCGCGTTCACCGGCATTGCCGGCATCAAGCCGACCTATGGCCGCTGCTCGCGCTTCGGCATCATCGCCTACGCCTCGTCACTCGATCAGGCCGGTGCGTTTGCCAGGAACGTGCGGGACTGTGCCGTCATGCTCCAGGCGATGGCCGGCTACGACCCGAACGACAGCACCTCGGCCGACCTGCCGGTGCCGGACTTCCAGGCAGGGATCGGCAAGTCGCTGAAGGGCCTCAGGATCGGCATCCCGAAGGAATATCGCGCCGAGGGCCTCTCGCCTGAGATCGACCGGCTCTGGCAGCAGGGTGCGGACTGGCTGCGTGCGCAGGGTGCGGAGGTGAAGGAGGTCTCGCTGCCGCACAGCAAGTATGCGCTGGCGACCTACTACATCATCGCGCCCGCCGAGGTGTCCTCCAACCTCGCCCGCTATGACGGCATGCGCTACGGCCTGCGCGTCGAGGGCCGCAACCTGACCGAGACCTATGAGAGGTCCCGCGGCGCCGGCTTCGGCGACGAGGCCAAGCGCCGCATCATGATCGGCACCTACGTCCTCTCGGCCGGCTATTACGACGCCTACTACGTGAAGGCGCAAAAGCTCCGCCGCATCCTGGTGGACGACTTCACCAAGGTGTTCGAGCAGGTCGACGCCGTCCTGGCCCCCACCACGCCGACGCCGGCCTTCCGCATCGCCGAGGAGCCGGACGACCCGGTCGCCATGTACCTGAACGACGTGTTCACGGTGACGGCGAACCTGACCGGCCTGCCCGGCATGAGCGTGCCTTCCGGCCTTTCCAGCGGCGGCCTGCCGCTGGGCCTGCAGGTCATGGGCAAGCCCTGGGACGAGGCGACCGTGCTCCAGATCGGTGCGGCCCTGGAAGAGGCCGCCGACTTCAAGACGCTTCCTTACGGGATCGAGGCTCGCGCATGAGCTGGACCATCGAAGGCAACACCGGCACCTGGGAGATCGTGGTCGGTCTCGAGGTGCACGCGCAGGTCACCAGCAAGGCCAAGCTGTTCAGCGGAGCGGCTACCGCCTATGGCGCCGAGCCGAACACCCAGGTGAGCCCGGTCGATGCCGGCATGCCCGGCATGCTGCCGGTCGTGAACGCCTACTGCATCGAGCAGGCAGTACGCACGGGCCTGGGCCTAAAGGCCGAGATCAACAAGGTCTCGGTGTTCGAGCGGAAGAACTATTTCTACCCGGACCTGCCGCAGGGCTACCAGATCAGCCAGTACCAGCACCCGATCGTGGGCAAGGGCACGCTGATCCTGGACATGCCCGACGGCAGCCAGCGCCCGATCGGCATCACTCGTCTCCATCTGGAGCAGGACGCTGGCAAGTCGATCCACGACCAGGGCCTGGACACCACGCTGATCGACCTGAACCGCTCGGGCGTGGCGCTCATGGAGATCGTGAGCGAGCCGGACATCCGCGATCCCGAGGAAGCCGTCCTCTACATGCGCAAGCTGCGCTCGATCCTGCGCTATCTCGGGACCTGCGACGGCAACATGGAGGAAGGCTCGCTTCGCTGCGATGCCAACGTGTCCGTGCGCAAGGCAGGGGAGCCGTTCGGGACACGCTGCGAGATCAAGAACGTCAACTCCATGCGCTTCGTGGCCCGTGCCATCGAGTACGAGGCGCGCCGTCAGGTCGACATCCTGGAAAGCGGCGGCACCATCGAACAGGAGACCCGCCTGTTCGATTCCGTGAAGGGCGAGACCCGCTCGATGCGCTCGAAGGAAGAGGCGCACGACTACCGCTATTTCCCCGATCCCGACCTGCTGCCGATCGTGCTGCCCGAGGGCTTCGTCGAGAAGATCCGGGAAAGCCTGCCGGAGTTGCCCGACGAGAAGCGGGCGCGCTTCATGTCGGCATACGGCCTCTCCGCCTATGACGCCGGCGTGCTCGTCGCCGAGCGCGAGACATCCGCCTTCTACGAGGAAGCCTGCAGGCACGGCGACCCGAAGCAGGCCGCCAACTGGATCATCACCGAGCTGTTCGGCCAGCTGAACAAGGCCGGCAAGGGGATCGCCGACAGCCCGATCAGTGCCGCCAACCTCGGCAAGCTCCTGGCGCTGATCAAGGACGGCACCCTGTCCGGACGCCTCGCCAAGGACGTGTTCGCGATCATGTTCGAGACCGGCCAGGCGCCGGACAGGATCGTGGAAGAGCGCGGCATGAAGCAGGTCACCGACACGAGCGCCATCGAGGCCATCGTCGACAAGCTGATCGCCGACAACCCGGGCCAAGTCGCCACGGTCCAGAAGAACCCGAAGGTCGCAGGCTGGTTCACCGGTCAGGTGATGAAGGCCACCGGCGGCAAGGCCAACCCGGGCGTGGTCAACGAGATCGTGGCGAAGAAGCTGGGGATCTGAGCTTTTGGGCGGGTGCCGACCGTGCGCCCGCCCACCAGCACGTCCGTCGATCATCAAGCGGCCCGGCCTAGGAGGCAGCAGCTTCCGGCTTGCTCCCGCTCACCACGTGGATCATGATCGGAATGGCGATGCCATCGGCCCAGCGATAGGCATCGGCGCGCTCGGTGAACACTTGCCTGGCCTGGGCGCGGACCTCGTCGCTCTGCGCTGCCAGGATGGCGGACACCCGTGCAAAGGCGCCCTGCCCGATGCGCCACCAGTGGTCCGCATCGGGAACGCTGTGATGGGTGCGCAGCGTTTCCAGGCAGATGTCGGTGAACCCCGCATCCTCCAAGAGCTTCACCAGCGCCTTCGGTTCGGAGAAGCGGAAGATCGGTGGCCCCGGCGGCAGGCGGTCGGGTGGTGCGGCCAGGCCGAGTTCGGTAATGACGTCGACGAACAGGCCGTTGACCCGGTTGTCGTCCTTTTCGCCCCACCAGGACAGGGCGATGCGGCCGCCCTCCTTCAGGACCCGCCTGGCCTCGGCCACCGCCGCTTCCGGCTCGGGCAGGTGGCCGATCCCGAAGCCCATGGTCAGCGTGTCGAAGGTGCCGTCCTCGACAGGAAGCTGCTCCACCGAGGCCGCCTCGGCGCGGATGGAAGATGACCTCGTCCGGATGATTCCGACCATGGCCGGGCTGAGGTCGAAGGCGTCGACCTGTGCGCCACGCTCCACTGCGCCCAGGGCGACGACCCCGCTGCCGGCGCAGAGGTCGCCATGGCGCGCACCCGCACGCACGCCGGCGGCACCCATCAGGGCTTCGACCGCCAGGGCAGTCACCGGCTCGAACAGGTCGCGGTAGGTGGGCGCCAGCCGGTCGTGGACGGTGCGCTCGAAGGTCTGGAAGGCGTCTTCGGCCAAGGCTCGGCCTCCCCATGGATCAGGGGCCGAGTCTATCGCCTTTAGGCGGTGACGGTGAAGCCCTGGCCGTCGCTCTCGACCTGGAACCGCCCCTCGGCCACCGCCGCAGCGTAGTGCGCGGTCTTCTCGAACCCGCCGAATGGATAGAAGTGCAGCCCTGCGACGAGGTTGTCGCCGTCGCTGCCGACCGCCTTGCTCATGTCGACGATGAAGCCGTCCGGCTCCGCCGCCGTCACCAGCTGCAGCACATTGCCCGCCCGCTTGCTGAGGAAGGACAGCGAGTTGCCGACGCCGCACATCTGGGCATAGCGCAGCAGGCTCTTGATCGAGGCCGGGCCCGGCAGGCCGATCCGGATCGGCAGCCGGTTACCGGCAAGGCGGATGGCCTCTTCCCACTTCACCACCTGGGCGGCGTCGAAGCAGAACTGGGTCATGATCTCGACGTTCATGCCCGTTTCGATCGCCCAGGCATTCTTGTCGGCCAGGGCACCGGCAAGCCCGTGCGCGTCGATGTCCGGGCTGCCCTCGGGGTGGCCCGCCACCGCGATCCGCGTGAAGCCGAGTTCCTGGAACAGGCCGGTGCGCAGCACGTCCATGGAGGAGGCGAACGGACCCTGCTGGGTCGCGGCACCGCCGCCGATCACCAGCGCCTCGCGCACGCCCACGGCAGCCAGCCCGCGCAGGTAGCTGTCCAGCGCCTCGTGCGACGGGAGGGTGCGCGCCGGCACGTGGGGGACCGGCACCATGCGCTCGTAGACCAGCCGGGCGGCGGTCTGCTCGATGGCGGACGGCTGCTCGTCCGGCAGGAAGGCGATGTTGACGCGTGTCCCGCGCGGCAGCGGGATCCGCTCCAGCTTGGCGGCCTGCTTGGCCGTGATCTCGATCGACCAGCCCTGCATCAGGCTAGTTACCTGGGCGGCGATGCCCTGATGCCGTGCGGCATCCCGACGCCCGAACAGATCACGAAACGCTACCGCCATCGACGGGTGCCCCAACTGCCAGCGCCGGGTCCATCCCGACAGGACAGTATATGGGCATTTCAGCGCATCGTTGCTGCCTCAGGCCGGCCGCCGGGCTTTCGTGGATGCGACATGTCGCACCCAGGGATGGATGGCTCAGGAAGAAAGCCCGCGAAGGCGCTGCCGGCAGGCCTGCAGGCGCTGCTCGCCCAGCGCCACCTTCACCGGATCGGCCAGGGCTCGGCCCTGGATCAGGTACCACCCGCCCGCGATCCCGTGCGCCAGCGTCACCTGGTCCTCGATCCGCGCTCGCCAGGATGCGTCATCGCGGCCCCAGCCCTGCAGCAGCGCATCGAAGGCCGGTCCATCGAGATCCAGCTCGATCCTGGCCGTCGCCAAGTCGAAGGCCGGATCGTTCATCCCGGCGTACTCCCAGTCGATCAGCCAGGGCCGGGATCCCTGCCACAGGATGTTGCCCGGATGAACGTCGTCGTGGCAGGGCACCCGCCGCTCCACACTGCCGTCCAGCCGATGGGCCAGATCCATCAGCCGCCGGCGCATGGCCGGGTCGCCGATGGGCTCCTGATGGACCGCCATGACCTCGGCGGCACAAAAGGTCCAGGGCAGCCTGAGAGGAGCGTCGTGCAGCTTGCGCAGCCATGCTCCAAGGGCTGTGGCGGCATCGGCATCCGACCGGAGCGAGTGGCGGTCGCGGACATGCCGCCCTGGCTCCATCCGCGTCAGCATGGTGCCGTCCTGCGCGTCGAAGAAGAGCGGCGGCGGCGTGATGCCCAGGTTGGCTACCGCCTGCAGCACCTGCTGCTCGTCGGACCGGTCGATCCGGTCCGCGGCACCCGGCCGAGGCAGCCGCAGGGCAAAGCCACCGACGGGCGTGTCCAGCGCGAACATGACGTTGGTATGGCCGTTCATCGGGCGCGCCAGGATGTCGCCTGGGTCCAGCGCCGCCAGTGCCGGGATCCGCGCGAGAACGCCCGGCGTCACAGGAGCGGCGGCAGTCCGCTGGTCAGCCTGTCCAGAAGCGACAGCCCGAACGGTGTCGGCAGGTCGCCCGGGCCACGGTCGTGCACCTCTCCCAGGCCCAGCCGCCGGGCCGCCGCCCGCTTGCCGTAGGTGACCAGGTGCGGGATCGACTGCATGACGAACACGATCAGCGGCAGCACCGTCGCATAGAGCCGGTCGGCCTCCTCCCAGTCGCCGTTCTGCGCCGCCCGCCAGATCCCGACATGGATGTCGACCAGTTCCGGCGCGGGGATCATGCCGGCGCAGCCCGCGCGCAGGATGTCCGGCAGTTCCAGCCCGCCACGGCCGTTGAACACGGCCACCTCGCCCTTGAGCTCGTCAATGGTCCGCCGGATCGCGACGGCCGATCCCTCGCCCTTGAGCAGGAGGAAGTTCGGATGGCGGTCCTTCAGCCGGCGGATCGCCTGGTCAGACAGCCCGACTCCGATATAGTCCGGCGCATTCTGGATCGCGGCCGGGACCGGGCACGCGTCGATGACCTTGCCGAAGAAGGAGCCGAGCTCGTCCTCGGACAGCGGCCGTCGTGGCGGCGGCTGGAGGATGACCCACGATACCCCGGCATCGGCCGCCTCGCAGGCGAAGTCGATCTGGTCGGCCTCGGTGGCGCCGAACACCGTGATCGCCACCGGCACCCGGCCGCGCACCGCCTCGATTAGCCAGCGCATCAGCTGGCGCCGCTCGCTGTCCTTCAGCTTCGTCACCTCGGTGGCGAGGCCAAGCGCCGCCAGGCCGTCGGCCCCCGCCGTGATGCAGGCCTCCACCTGGCGGAGCAGGGCCTGGTGGTCGAGCCGGTCGCGGCCATCGAAGAAGGCATAGACGATTGGCCAGATCCCGGCGAAACCTGGTGCATCCATCTCGTTCCTCCCTGTCCCGCCGCCATAGCATCCGCGGTGCCGGGCGCGCCACGCTTGCCGTAGCGGACGGGCCCGGCCATCCTGCTGGCGGGGAACGTTCGGGGGAACTCAGGATGCAGACGTCGCGTCGCACAACGATCGTCACGGCCGCCCTGCTGCTGATGCTCGGCGTGACAGGTGCACGGGCGGGCGAGACGCTGGACCGGATCAAGGCGGAAGGGGTGCTCAAGATGAGCACCGATCCAGAATATCCGCCGCAGTCCTCGCTCGATGCGGCCACCAACGAGTTCGTGGGCTTCGACATCGATGTCGGCCGCGAGATCGCCAAGCGCCTGGGCGTGGAGATCCAGTTCGTCACGCCGGGCTGGGACGTGATCACTGTAGGACGCTGGGCTGGCCGCTGGGACATGTCGGTCGGCAGCATGACGCCCACCAAGGAGCGGGCGGAGGTGCTGGACTTCCCGGCCGTGTACTACTTCACGCCGGCAGCGCTGGTGGTCCACAAGGACAACACCACGATCGCCAAGGTCGAGGATGCCGGCGGCAAGCAGATCGGCGTCGGCCAGGCCACCACCTATGAAAGCTACCTGAACAGGAACCTGACCATCGACGTGGCCGAGGCGCCGCCGTTCGAGTACCTGATCGACGGCGCGGTGGTCCGGACCTACGAGACCGATCTCCTGGCGCTGGACGACCTGCGGCTGGGCGACGGCACCCGCCTCGATGGGGCGCTCACGGCGCTGCCGACCATCCTGGACGCGATCAAGCGCGGCTATCCGCTGAAGGTGATCGGCGAGCCCCTGTTCAAGGAGCCGCTGGCAATCGCGATCGACAAGGGCGACCCCGAGTTCGGAGCCGAGATCACGCGGATCGTCGGCGAGATGAAGGCGGACGGCACGCTCGCACGACTGTCCGAGCAGTATTACGGTGCCGACCTGACCAACTGAGGGGCCGGTGATCCTGGACCTGCTGGAGAACCGGACGTCGCGGCTGACGCTCCTGGGTCTGGTCGTCTTCCTGCTCGCCCTCTCCTTTCCCTGGTCGGTCGGCTACCTCCTGAACTTCCCGCCCTTCATGGCGCGGATGATCGGCGCCGGCATCGTGGCCGGGCTGATCGTCTGCAACGTGCTGGCCCTGGCCAAGTTGCCGTTCGAGCTGCAGGTGCTCGCCGCCTGGCTGGAGCTGGTCGCCCTGTTCGCCCTGTTCTTCTGGAGCTTCGGG
>JAESGR010000366.1_pt1 | contig 41411 bp, 34 predicted proteins | sample 9269771 | NCBI WGS metagenome assembly JAESGR01 (sample SAMN15739572, study PRJNA653492) | algae metagenome | isolation source: Chroococcus sp. CMT-3BRIN-NPC107 and co-occurring heterotrophs from well... | place: USA: Clark Mountains Wilderness, California | collected 2010-04-18 | reverse complement strand
CCTAGCTGCTGGCCGTATTTAGGTTGCTTATCCCATAATCCCTAATAATACAAATAATTGCCCGATTTTCGGTCATATCTAAAGAAGAATCTAGCCGATAAGTTAGTAAAGACAAAGGGGGAATTAAGTTAACCATTTTTTGGTCAACCTATTTTAGGACTAGACAAGAGTCTGGGCCTTTACAGAAGTTGACATGCTGGAAAGAAGACAAATGAGCATAAGTGATGTACCTGATCTCATCAAAAGTTGAGGTACTTTATTTTTCATTGTTATAATATTTGCATAAAATAATAATCAATTTGCAACAAAATTGATATTAGTAATTTCCTCACTCAGCCTCCATAAGTTTTTTGAACTAGATTCATCTAATAAATAAGGTTTTACTCCGGCAGTTAACCCTTCTGCTGAAGGTATTGTCAATTTGGCAATACCTCCATCCTCGAGGTACACACCGCCTATTTCGTTTAGTAATTGACTGGTAGCAGCCCAATTCGTTGTAGCATTTCCTCTTCCATCAATAAGTGCGCTGTGTTGAAGGACGGATTACTATTTCGTTGACATCCACTTCTTTGGGTTGCGCAATCGCATACGCTACAGCTTTGGCGATGGCAGAAGCTGGTATTGTGTGGGCTCTGAATTTTTCAATGGCCAGTTTTTTTAGCCCAGGGTCTGAAATGCTTTCAGCCAGTTCCGATTCTGTCGCTCCGGGAGCAACCAGCCCCACCCGGATATTGGGGCTTACTTCTTGCCGGAGTCCTTCTGTAATGGCCCGGACAGCGAATTTGGTTGCGCTATACACCATGGAAGTAGGACCAACCCAACGATCGCCAACGGAGGTAATATTAATAAAAGGCCGCGGTCATTTTTTTCAAATACAGGCAAGGCAGCAGCAATTCCATGCAGTACGCCTTTAATATTTACATCCACCATTCGATGCCATTCATCCACTTTATATTCATGGATATAGGAAAGAGGCATCACCCCGGCATTGTTCACCAAAACATCTAATTTACTGTAAGTCTCCAAGGCTAAGGCCACAAACTTATGCGCACTCTCCGGGTCGGTAACATCTAGGGCAGTGTATGAGGCTGAACCGCCATTTGCCCCTATGTCCCGGCAAATAGCCTCAAGTTTCTCGGTTCTCCTGGCACCCAATACTACTTTTCCGCCTGCATCGGCTAAATACCGGGCAATTGCTTCTCCTATGCCACTACTGGCACCTGTAATGGCTATTACTTTGTCTTTAATTTCTTGTCGTTCCATTGGCTTCATTGTTTAATAGTCTTACTAACTCATAGGTATCTAGAAATGCCGTAGCTTTTATGATGCTATCATTTTCAAAGGTCATATTCCAACAATATGTGTTTTTATAAGAATCTCCATTTTTGGCGGTTACTTCACCTTGCCACACAAGTATGACTTGATTTCCTTTGGCAAGGATCAGATCAACTGAGGTTGGTGTGATAGCGGTTTGCAAACGTTGGGTGATTGGAGCTATGGATTTTTTCAGGAACTCCTCTCTGGAGGTGTATACCCCTGAAACCGGACTTCTCCCGGCAAGTGTCCATTGTACCTGCTCGCTGAGCAGGTCAAAAAAAGCTCCCTGTCCATTTTTCCAGGCTTCCATTTTTGAGCGGACTAATTTTTCATTTCGCTCTTCGGTATTGTTTATTGCGGAAGAACTACAGTCTATTAATGCCATTCCCAAAAAAAGTGGAATATAATTTTTTATTAGTTGCACGATCATACTTAGAAATTGATGAATAATCGAAAAGCTGCCCGAGGTTAGCTCATCCCAGGGTGGTCACGTGCAAATTTCGGGTTTATGGGCAAGAAGTTTGTAGATGATATCAATCAGAAACTATCGAAAATCAAACATCCTGTAGCTTTCTAAAGGATCTGGGCGGAATGGCGGTTTGCTTTTTGAAAAAGTAAAAAAAACGAGAAGCTTCTTCAAATCCTAAGCTGTAGCCAATTTGACTGATATTCCAATCCGTATGTTTTAATAAAATTTTAGCCTCTTGCAGCATCCGATCTGCAATATGCTGTGAGGTGGTTTTTCCGGTAGTTTCTTTTAATGCCCGGTTTAAATGATTTACATGAATGGCCATATGCCGGGCAAAATCTGAGGGAGTGCGCAGCTTCGTTGTTTGAAAGGGAGATTCAATAGGAAACTGCCTTTCCAGTAACTCGCTAAATAAAGAAGTAATGCGTTCATTCTCGGAATAGCGAGGATGGTATGTGGTAAGAGCAGGCACCATCTTCAATGCCTTATATATTAATTGAATAATGATGGTCTTGATTAAATCATACTTATACCCATAGTCCGATTGCATTTCCTTTGTCATCTGAAGGAACAATGACTCGATACTCTCCAGTTCAGGGTGAGAAATTTGATAAATAGGTGTCTGGCCGGGCTCGAAAACAGGATAGCTTTTAACGCCACCAAAATTATTTAGGAATTCGGGAGTGAATACACAAAAATATCCGGTCTGATTATCATCTAGCGGTTCCCAGTTATATGGAATCATGGGGTTGGCAAACAGCAAAGCCGGGCCATTAATTTCGATGGTTTTATCTGCATAATGATACCTGTTGCGCCCGATGATCAGGGTGATTTTATAATAGTCTTTCCGGCTATAAGGTATAGGTTTACCAAACACCCCAACAAAATCATCCAAGCTGAAAACATTAAAATGCCCAACTTCCTTTTTAATCCCTTCTGGAACCTTGTTGAATTTTGTCTGATAAAAATCTTCTATATTTTCTGTTTTCTCCATATACGTAATTTACAAAACTAAATCTAAGGGGTTTTTAGAGAATGGATCCGCACCCCAAAAATTATATCCCTTTTCATAGGCCTCTTACCAAACTTTGAGGACGTATACGGAAAGAAATTAGCAAAGTCTTCTATGGAGTTCCTTATCAAAAAGATGAAAGTTTAAAGGCGTTCATTTAATTCATCATCCGGTAATCATTGGGCGTAACGCCTGTTTTTTGTTTGAACAAACGGGTAAAATGCTGCGGGTATTTGAAGCCCAATTCGTAGGCGATTTCACTCACCGATTTATTCCTATCAAACACTCTCTCTTTGGCCACATCGATCACTTTTGATTGAATGTATTCCTGAGCAGATCTACCGGTTTCTTTCTTCACTAAGTCACCAAAATAGTTGGGTGATAAATGCAGGGCTTCGGCAAAGTAAGCTACGGAAGGCAAGCCTTCGTTCTGCGGTCTACCCGATGAAAAATAGCCCTTCAATAAGTATTCAAACCCTTCCAGGATTCCTTTGCTTACATGGTCACGCGTAATGAACTGGCGGTCGTAAAAACGGATACAGTACTTGAGCAGCAACTCAATGTTAGAGGCAATCAGTCCTTTGCTGTGCTTATCTATATGTTGATCGAGCTCATACTCGATTTTTGATAAGCAATCCATCACAATCCCCTTCTCTTTATCCGACAGGTGAAGCGCTTCATTTACATCATAGGAAAAGAAAGAATAATCACCAATGTGTTTGCCTAATGGAGTGCCGTTTATCAGGTCGGGATGAAAGAGCAATATCCATCCTTTGGGGGCAAATAGTTCAACGCCGGGTTGCACACCTATCACTTGTCCGGGCGCTACAAATATCAGACTTCCTTCCTGGTAGTCATAGTGCCTTCTTCCATAACGTAATTGGCCATGGTTCACTTCTTTCAGACCCACCGCATACAAACCAAAGTTGAATGATTTAGCGGGCATCGGTTGCGCTTTTGAGAGGTCAATCACTGTAACCAGGGGATGTTTGGTTGGTACGCCCCGCATGGTATTATATTGGGCGATGCTGCCAATTTTTACAATCTCTTCCATACCTTATTCTTTTATCGATACAAAACTACAAATTCCGGCAATCCCTTTTGATACCGGCCTTCGAAATCAGTAATAGTGGTAGGAGAATCCGTAATCTGTATACAAAACGACTCGCCCTTCTTCGGCAATTTTGCAGCAGTAAACATACAAAAAACATACAACATGAAAACACGACAATTAGGAACCTCCGGATTAGCAGTGTCCCAACTTGGTTTGGGCTGCATGGGATTAAGCCATGGGTATGGTCCGGCAACCAATGAAAAAGATGCCGTTGCACTCATTCAAAAAGCGTATGAATTGGGTATTACTTTTTTTGATACCGCAGAAGCGTATGGACAAGGCGCCAATGAACAGCTAGTAGGAAAAGCATTGCACCATGTACGTGATAAAGTAATCATCGCTACCAAGTTTGGCTTTGCAAACGGCAAGAATACAGATGGGTTGGATAGTCGACCGGAACGCATCAGGCAGGTAACAGAAAACTCGCTCCGGCATCTGCAAACCGATTATATCGACTTGTTTTATCAACACCGCGTGGACCCCAATGTGCCTATTGAAGAGGTTGCCGGAACCGTAAAAGATCTGATTGCCGAAGGCAAAGTAAAACACTTCGGTATGAGTGAAGCCGGCGTGCAAAGTATACGCAGCGCGCATGCCGTACAGCCCGTGGCAGCCCTGCAAAGCGAGTACTCCATGTTCTGGCGCGAACCTGAAAAAGAAATCCTTCCATTGCTTGAAGAATTGGGCATTGGCCTGGTTCCATTTAGCCCATTAGGCAAAGGATTTTTAACGGGTAAGATGAATGCGGACACCCAATTTGACAAGACAGATTGGAGAAATATCATTCCTCGTTTTAGTAAAGAAAACCGCGAAGCGAATCAAACCCTTGTTGACCTTGTAACAAAGATTGCCGGAGAACATAACGCAACGCCAGCGCAGATTGCATTAGCATGGCTGCTTTCGCAGAAGCCATGGATTGCACCGATTCCGGGAACCACAAAAATCGCTCGCTTAGAAGAAAATATAGGCGGTGCTAACATCACCCTAAGCGATGATGATTTAGCCAATATCCATAAGACTTTGGCGGGCATCAGCCTTCAGGGAGAACGCTATCCTGCAAGCCTGGCAGGCCTGCAAGGCAGGTAAGCAAGTCATACTCCCGGTGATACATCTTCCTATGGCTTCTAATTTCTATGGACCGCAGCATCCAGAATAAAAATAAATAATTCAGCTTGCATACAAAATTTAGTAATCTAAAGCAATGATTCCCATTTAGATACTGCCCATCAGTTAAAATGGTATATACATCAATAATACATATAATATCTTGTCCATTTGAGTTTTTAACCTTTGTGGTGAGGTAAAAGGTTAATTTTTGCAGAAGTACAGGCCAAAAAATGGGGTATGGATGCTCATCAATCTTTAACCCAGTTCAAGTATTAAAAATTTGTGGAAAAACAACATACAGAAAGATATAAAGTGATGAACATAACATTAAATAATGGCATAAAAATGCCCTTGCTTGGTTTTGGCACTTACTTGCTTGGAGACGGTTTAGCGTGTGAGCAGGCTGTGATACAGGCTTTAAATACTGGCTACAGACTCATTGACACAGCTGCGGTATACAATAATGAGCAGTCGGTGGGCAGAGCCATTAAAAAAAGTAATGTCAAACGAGAAGAAATCTTTGTGACCACCAAATTTTTGCCAGCTGATCTTGGGTATGATAAAGCAAAGCGCGCTTTTGAAGCATCGCTAAAAAAATTGGGTCTTGACTATCTAGATCTATACTTGATTCATCTTCCGCAGGGAGATGTAAACTCCTGCTGGACAGCCATGGAAGAATTGTATAAAGAAGGTAAAGTAAGGGCGATAGGTGTAAGTAATTTTACTATGAATCAGATTGGGAATTTACTTAAGCAGCATCGTGTGATACCAGCAGTCAATCAAGTGGAGACACATCCCTTTTCCCAAAAAACTCAAATGCAGCAAGCATTGAAATCTCACGGCATCCAGTTAGAGTCATGGGCTCCTTTTGCTCAGGGTAAAAACAATCTTTTTGCTAATGAACGTTTAAAAGCACTTTCAAGCAAATATAGTAAGAGCATTGCCCAAGTGGTTCTACGATGGTTAATTCAAAGAGAAGTTGTGGTTATTCCCAAATCAGCGAATACGAAAAGGATATATGAGAATTTCGATGTATTTGACTTTGAGTTGTCTTCCGATGATATGACAACTATCAAATCGCTGGATACAGGTAGCGGACTCATTTATCATATTTAAAAAGCGTTTGAAAATAGCAAGCAAGGAATAAAACTTTGCAAGCTTCAGTGTAATTTTTCTATCGTGGAAGTTTATTTCTATACTCGAATTATTGAATTGTTCGGCCCTCTGTTTGTCAGACAAAATTCCATAGAAAAATCAACATGCTTAAGTTACCTAAAAGGGAAGTTAATTTAACTGCTCTTTTAGTAAAAGTTTATATAGGGGCTAGAGGGGAAGAAGAATATTTTCAAACCTATCCTTCCATTATGTTATTTCCCCTCTTGCCCATTTTTATATCTATAATGAGATAAAAAAAGCTGAATTGAGCAAGCTAATAAACAACCTTCATATTTAATCAAAATATTGATTTTAAGCTTTTTAATATTTAAACTAACATATTGGCCTTTATAGAACTTGATGTATTAGGCTGAAATAACCTGACAATAAACTTATAATCCTATGTTTATCAAAAGGTTAAAGCCAAAAAAGAAAAAGTCAAATGCTTCTCTTTTTAGACGGCAAGTGGTTGAATATTATCGAGCTGATATTCTTTCTGCCCGACAGTTAGCAAAAGAATTACCTGTTTCTATTAACTTACTTAGGGGTTGGAATCGCAGGTATTTCAAATTACGTTTGCTTCGTCATTTCAAATCAAGACTTTCATTTGCCATGAAAAACAAGGAACAACTTATTAAAAAATTTAAAACAGAGTTAGTTTAGGCTTATAAAGAAAACACTCAATTGAAGCTAAAAAATGAAGCTTTAGAAATTATGATTCATTTAGCTGAAGCCAAATTCGATATTTCAATCGAAAAAAGTCTGGGTCCAAACAATCACAGAAATGAGTAAGAGGTATCCATTAGTTGCTAGTTACCTTTGAGAAGGCTTTAGAAATTATAAGCCATACCATTAAAAAATATAATTGCTTTCGACCACATAGCAGTTGTGATTTTCTGACACCCAAGCAAGTTCATGAGATGGAAGGCCAAATGAAAAAGCGATGGAAAAAGAGAACTAAACTGCCAGAAAAAATACCAATATAAATAGGTGAATGAACTTAAATTTACCTTCTAATATCTGTCAGGCTATTTCAGCCTAATACAAATACGTACTCTTTTGCTTCACTTACTCTTTTCGTCTATGGACTTGTATAACCAAATCTTTGTGAATAACAGTCAATGGGTGGCCCAGAAAAAAGCTAGCCAGGCTGATTTTTTTGAGCATCTCTCTAAGGGGCAATCCCCGGAAATCTTGTATATCGGCTGCAGTGATAGCCGGGTAAGTGCGGAGGAATTAACCGGAGCCCAACCAGGCCAGATGTTTGTGCACCGAAACATCGCTAACCTAGTTCCTAACAATGATAACAGCTCCTTATCCGTGATTGTCTATGCCGTAGAGCATCTGAGAGTGAAACACATTGTTGTCTGTGGCCATTATTATTGTGGAGGGGTAAAGGCAGCTATGCAAAGTAAAGATCTGGGTGTGCTCAATCCCTGGCTTCGAACGATCCGCGATGTCTATCGGCTGCATAAAAATGAACTCAATACCATTGCTAATGAGGAGGAGCGCTATAACAGGCTAGTAGAGCTCAATGTGCAGGAGCAATGTGTAAATGTGATTAAAATGGCTGTTGTGCAAAAAGCCTATCTGAAGAATAAGTATCCCCAAATCCATGGGTGGGTATTTGATGTCTCGACAGGCAAGCTGATTGATCTCAACATTGATTTTCCTAAAATACTTGCTTCTATTCAGGAAATTTATGATCTAACCCAAGAGATTTAGCCTTTCTTTATCCTTTGTTTGTCTTACCCCTTTTTTAGTAGCATGCATATAAAAAAGAATTATAACATCAGCGAAATACTCTTACTGACAGGCAAGCACTTTCGCTGGCTCATACCCTATGCCATTCTAATGGCAATCTTATACCACTACACTTTTTTGAGTGCTTTTCATATTCCTTGGTTGCCCCTCTCCCTAATCGGTACAGCCGTGGCTTTTTATGTAGGCTTTAAAAATAATCAGGCATACGAGCGCCTTTGGGAAGCGCGTATTATATGGGGCGGCATTGTAAACAGTAGCCGAATGTGGGGGTCAAATATAAAAGCCTTACTAGTAAATCCTGCTACTGAAAACAATGGAGGGGAGTTGTTTGAGATAAAAAGGAGAATGATCTACCGGCATCTTGCCTGGTTATACAAACTGCGCAGTCAGTTGCTGGAACCCACCGCCTGGGAACACCTGAGTCTGAGTGGTGCATTTGGTAAGGATGCCAAGGATAAAAGGCAAAAGGCTGGGTTAGGGTTGTATGGGGCAGACATCACCGATGCGCAGATTCAAAAATACTTAACTGACTCTGAATATGAACAGCTCCCCACTTTTAAAAATGCCGCTACGCAACTAATCGATAAGCAATCACAGGAACTAGCCCGGCTGAGAGAAAGCGGCTATTTAGGCAGTTTTGAACATATTCATTTACAGAAACTGCTCAATGACTTCTATGAGCACCAGGGTAAAGCGGAGCGGATCAAAAAAACACCTTTCCCCCGTCAATTTGCTAGCTTTGGGTTTATCATGGTTTGTTTATTTATCATTATGTTGCCCTTTGGCTTTTATTCTGAATTTGATAAAATGGGGGATTACGGCATATGGCTAGCTGTGCCCTTTATCATCATAATCAGCTGGATCTACATTGTCATGGAGCTGGTAGGAGATTATTCTGAAAATCCTTTTGAAGGACTCTTTAATGATGTGCCTATGCTGTCCATTTGCCGCAATATTGAAATAGACTTGCTGCAACAATTGGGCGAAACTCCTTTGCCCCAAGCCATACACCCTGTTAACAATGTGCTGATGTGATGGTCTTCTTCCAAATAAGTTGACAAAAAACCTCCGTGGCTGTAGCACAATTCCTTCTTTCATCATTTCTCGTTGCTGAGTATCTTTAATAATGGTAGGCAAAAGAGAAAACACAACAAAAACCTGCCCCTCTCTCACCATTGAGACCTATGTTCCTAAGAACAACTTTTACCGCCGCTTAAAGTCAATACTTGAGCTGAACTTTGTCTATGAGGCGGTAAAACCCTTTTATGGAAAGTGTGGGCAGAAGTCCATTGATCCGGTAGTATTCTTTAAATTGCTCTTGGTTGGGCATTTTGAAAATATCTGCTCTGATCGAACGCTGATTGCTAGCAGTCAATTGCGATTAGATATCTTACACTTCCTCGATTACAAGTTAGGTGAAAGGTTATCAAAGCTTAACCAGGTTTTACAACTCATAAATTCCATTTTACATTACCTAAACACTCATTTATGAGCTGTAAAAAATTATATTTATTTTTTATCTGCTTATAACTAGAGATCACCTTCAAGGGGGCAAATTTCATAGGTCTACATTTTGTAAAACTTGATGGTGGTCCATGAGTCGGAGGTAAAATAGATGGTAACAAAAACTCATGAAAATTAGCTAAGTGAACTTTGATTTATTTAACCAGTATTTGTAACGCCTGCCATTATGGCTGATTTCGCAAGAAGGGCATAATGAACAATCGATGGTGGAGTTTCAAGAAAGGCAGCCAATCATTTACTATATCAACTATACTATATAGTTGATCATTCCTAGTATATAAGAACTTGTGACCTTTTACTGGCATTTTTGCCAGTAGGAGGGAGGTATCTATCTTTCAACAGGTATTGCTCGTGCAAGACGCTTCTTTAGCCTGGCTAAGCCATTCATTTTTCCTTGCGAAAGGAGATGAAAAGGGTGATTTAGAAATTATTTTTTCAGACCTATTTCAGACCCATGGCATATAACTCCTTGACTGACAATAGACAGGCGCTATACTTGTAATCGGTAGATCGTTGGTTCGATTCCGACTGGGGGATCTCTAAAAGCCGCCTAATTTCACAAATTTAGCGGTTTTTTGTTTTTATAAATTGCAGCAACCAAAATGCAGAGATTTTTTTAGGTTGATTATTTTAATCGCAAAGGGGTGTTTTTGCGCTTTTCGCTATTATCTTTAATAAATAGTTTTTTTCCTTCAACACCCATTAATAAATCACTGAACAGGAAACATCTGACAGCTATAAATTTAGGGATGTATATCTATCAAAGGAATCAAACTTCAAGGATTCAGGTGCTTTAGCAAACCCAAAAAACCCATTGTCTCAAATGAGCTACAACAATTTTTGTTTTGTTTTGGCTTTGTAATCGGATATGAACAGAATGTTTTCTCAGTCATCATGTTATGTAACTACAAAGCCTCCAAGCTATTAAGAATAGCAATAGTATAAAATTTCCTCTTGTAAGCTTTTGCAATTTCCATGTAATATTACACTTATTTTCAGCGGAACTGTTCCTGAAGAAAGTGAATGTTTATCTATCTTTGCAGGATTAAACTTGTGCGCTATCCTTTCATATATGCCAATAGATAAGTAATTACTACTCTATTCCCTATATATGCAAAGCTCCTAGAAATGATTTTTACACTTTCGCTACCAAATAGTACATGGGCAGATAAGTTATTATTTTTATTCCCATTTACGCTTGAATCAACGTACTTTTACTTGTAGTAATATCTAATATAGATGAGCTTATATAGATGAGCTTATGGGTATGTGTATGGAAGATATAAGATGTAAACATCATGTGAATATTTTTGGCAGGGGCAGTAAAGCGATGGTATTTGCCCATGGTTTTGGGTGTGATCAGAATATGTGGCGCTACATAACTCCTGCATTTGAGCAGCAGTACAAAGTCATTCTTTTTGATCATATAGGTGCTGGTAACTCTGATTCGTCGGCTTATAATTTTTCCAAGTATAACACTCTACATGGCTATGCGCAGGATGTCATTTCTATTTGCCAAAGTTTAGACTTATCTGAGGTGATTTTTGTTGGCCACTCCGTAAGTGCCATGATAGGTGTACTTGCTGCTATTAGAGAGCCTCATTTATTTGACCGGCTTATTCTCATAGGTCCTTCTCCTTGCTACATCAACGAGGAAGGATATACAGGCGGATTTTCCAGATCTGATATTGAAGGACTGCTGGAGTCTTTAGAAGACAATTACTTAGGTTGGTCATCCATGATGGCACCTGTAATTATGGCTAATGGCGATAGACCAGAGCTAAGCCAGGAGCTGGCAAATAGTTTCTGCAAAACCAATCCAGAGATAGCTCAACAATTTGCTCGTACTACTTTCTTATCAGATAACCGGGCTGATCTAAAATTATTGAAAATAAACTCGCTTATTTTACAATGTTCACAAGATCTAATCGCCCCTTTTGAAGTAGGCAAATATGTACATGAACAGCTGGCCGAAAGCACCTTTGTCATGCTACAAGCGAGCGGTCACTGCCCTAATTTGAGCGCTCCGGAGGAAACTTCAAGAGCCATCCTAACTTATCTTAATTAACTATCCGCCTTGCAAAATTCAATACTCAGCCATCAGATCACCTATAAAGAAGCCATAGAAGAAAGTGCTGAAGATCTTTATGAACATGCCCCTTGCGGTTACCTCTCCTGCTTACCTGATGGAACTATTGTGAAGATTAACCATACCTTGCTCAGCTGGATTGGCTTTCAAAGGGAGGAGGTGTTGTATCTAAAGAAATTCCAGGACCTGGTTTCAATTGGGGGGAAAATTTTTTATGAAACGCATCAACGACCCCTTATAAGTATGCAGGGCTTTGTCAAAGAGATCAATTATGAGATGCAGCGTAAGAACTGCAGTTCTTTTCCTACCCTGATCAACTGTGTGCAAGTTCTCGATAAACAAGCCAATCCACTCATCTACCGGACGACCGTATTTGATATTACGGATCGAAAGAAGTATGAGCGAGAGTTACTCTATGCTAAAAAGAAAGCCCAAGAGGCCACTAAAGTGAAGGCTCAGTTTTTGTCTACCATTAGTCACGAGATTAGAACCCCTATGAATGGGGTGATTGGCCTTACCAACTTGCTGCTTGAAAGGGAACCAAGGATAGATCAAATAGAATTTTTAAAAGTGCTCAAATCCTCGGCCGGGCATCTGTTAAACCTGGTGAATGACATTCTTGACTTTAGCAAAATTGAATCAGGCAAGATTCAACTAGAAGAAAAACCATTTAATCTCTACGATCTGATCCATAGCATTGCCTACAGCCTAGGGATAAAAGCAGAGGAAAAAGGAATTACCCTTACTGCAGTGATCGATCCAAAAGTTCCATCTTTGCTTATCGCTGATGCTGTGAAAGTAAACCAGGTGATCACCAATCTGGTGGCTAATGCGGTAAAATTCACGCAACAAGGCTCCGTTACCATAGATCTTAGCCTGAAAGAGCAAAGTGAAAGGATGGTCACTATTGAATTTTCTGTGAGAGATACTGGCATTGGAATTCCGAAAGAGAAACAAGAACAAATTTTTGAAGAGTTCAGTCAGGGAAGTTCTGAGATTCAACATAAGTATGGAGGCACAGGGTTAGGGCTCACGATTAGCCGAAAATTACTGGATTTATATGGTAGCAAGCTAAATGTAAAGAGTGAGGTAGGCAAAGGAGCAGTTTTCACATTTACCTTAAAGCTAAAGGTTCACAAAGAAGATACACTGGAAAAGCACTTAACTGAGGATGCCTTTACCCGTTCTAATGCCTTGCAAGGAGTAAGGCTGCTCATAGCCGAGGACAATGATATAAATGTGCTGGTATTAGGTCAGTTCTTAACTCAGTGGGGAGTAGACTATGAGAGAGTTGAAAATGGCTTGCAAGCCATAGAGAAGGTTAAAGAAAAAGACTTTGATCTGATTCTAATGGATTTACAAATGCCAACGATGGATGGTTACCAGGCAAGCAGCCAAATTCGTAGATTAGGGGGAGAGAAGTACACAACTCTTCCTATTATTGCTTTAACGGCTTTTTCCAAAAGCGAAATCCAAGACTCTATCAGTCAAGCAGGCATTACTGCTGTTATCAGTAAGCCCTTTGATCCTACGGAACTCTTTTCAACTATTGTTAGCTACAAAGTAAAAAAGGAGACAACTGCCCCTTTATTGCTCTATAGGCATGTGACAGATTCGCAATCAGAGGCTGTTCAATCCAATCAGGCAGCTATTTGCCTAAAGCCGTTTAGACAGCTTACTTTAAATAATCCTAAAGAGTTTACTCATTTGTTAGAGTTAAGCATTCGAGATTTATCTCACTTTAAAAATGAAGCTATTCACTCCCTTCAAAACAGAAATAAAGACCAGCTTGAGAAACTTGCTCACAAAAATAAAACAGTCCTTGCCCTCCTGGAAGCAACTACTTTAGAAGCATTGGTACAAAAAGCAAAACTGCTCATACAACAAGACGATGAGTCTAGGATCCAACAACTAATGCTGGAATTAAATACGGAAATAGAGCTTATACTTAGGGAGTTGCAACAGGGCATTGTCTTTGAAAACGGATAAATATTCCACCTCTTGACTTTATATTTTATCGGTATAGGTTTTACCAACTTGTCCGCATTTAAGAAAAATTTTGTTTCATCAACCACTGCTGTTATTTTTATAAAGCCAAAGTCTCTAATTTGTTTAAAGGTTGCCTCTCCTATACCGGAAGATGCCCAACTATTATCACTTTTTGTCTTTGATAGTTATCATAATTGTTTTTAGTAAAAAATAACGGTTGGGTATTGCCGAAGGAAGAGATTTTGGAGCACAAAACTGGTATCTTACTAAACACCAATTGAAAAGTGGCTATAGACTTTAGAAAAAGATGGCTGCAAATTTTTCTCCAATAAACTGCCAGAGAGACTTTTCCCTGAATAGCCACGCCAGGTAACCCAATACCATCAATACCAATGTGATTGAATACGGCACAACAGATTTTTTCGGCATAATGTCTGATACCAACAGGAGTAAAGGAATAGCCATTATAAGCTAATAACTATAAAAAAAACGGCATTGGAAACGGTACATTGAAATAAAAAATCATGCCCTTGCTAGTCCGGGACCAATCATAAGCAGGGATGTTCCCAGCATATACCGCATGTGAAGGTGAGATTTTTTCTTTTCCCATATGGCTAGGCCGTAAAGTATGGCAAAGGCAAAAAGTGCTGGAATGTTCAACGCTATTACAGCCATAGCTCCTTGTGGTGCGGTAGGAAGCGCTTTATAGTAACTAATTTTACTAACCGCAAAAATAGAATAAAGCAACAGCAGCACTACTAGGTAAGACACATTTCCAATTAACCCGTGCCAAAAAAGCTTTTTGCCCTAATTAGCAACGGCTGCACAATCAGCATTAGCATCCATATTATCATCAGCATTTCATGAATATGGAACATATAATCTAATTCTTCAAAGAAGGAAAATGAACGATATAGGTTCTCCAAAAGCCCAAATCAAGACAAAAAAATGGTTAAAAAGAATAACTAAATAGAGTTATAGGCTTTTCCATAACCAGGGCATTAAGTTTTAGTATGTTTCATTTTATCTCTAGAGGAGAGTAAGGTATTCTAATAGGTATAATCTTTAAGAATAATAAAAAGTACCTGTTGTTACAGAGGCATGCAGTATTCAGCAGGAATACGCAAATAGCAATCAGATGGTATAAAAATAGAACTCGATGATAATAACTAATAGGCGCAACTACCATCCCAAACTTTATCAAGTAAGTGCCACAAGACACTTTCTCAGCATCTAGCTTTTATATGCTGTGGGTGTTTGAGCTACTAGTAGACAATCTCCAGGATGAAAGAGTATAAATTATATGAATCGCCTTTAAAAGCAGTTAAGCTCATTTTATTGTGTTCCATTCTCGTTTTTGGAGGCATTTGGCTTATTACTTCTACGGATGCCCCTGCTTGGGTAGGATGGTTAAATATTGGTTTTTTTGGGCCAGGGTATCTAGCAGGGTTGTACCAGTTGTTGGACCGAAGACCGCAAATTATTATCAATTCGATTGGCATTTTTGATCGTACCACCCATCAAGATTTTATTAACTGGGACATTAATCAGGATGCTTATTTAGTTAACGTACAGATCAGAAATTTATCTGTCTAGTAGTTGATGAACGCTTTGAAGCATCCCGAAATAAGAGCAAATCCTATAAAGTGTTAAAAAATATCAGTATAGGAATGGGCTTTCAGGAGTTGAACATATCGCTTGGTCAAGTAAAAGTGGATGAAGTAAAGTTAATGGAGTTCATCCTTGCTATGGCTAAGGCAGATAAACCAATAAGAGAAGAAATAATAAAAACATTGCCTAACCGAAATCCAAGCGTTTAACACCTATTGTCAAGCCTGGAAGCACAGCAACGGAAAGTAATGAATAAAATTAGCCGAGAGTCATTAGTAAATAAGTTGGAGAATCTACAGAGTAGATTCTCCAACTTATTTACTTTTCTATACTTGTGGCATCTGCTTCCGATAAACGTCTTGGATATACTTTCTTAGCCTATTCCAGCATTTGGTTTTCTTTTGGATTCTTTTCGTCCAATTGCAGATAAGCATCTACAGAAATTCCTAGTTTTTCTGCCCGCAGTTCATTATATGCTGCTATTAATTCATCCAGCACCCGTAAATAGGTATTATATTCTGTCTGTACCTCTGTCGGTTTTCACAGAAACTACGGCCAGTTGGGGATTATCAGACAAATTGGGGTTAGTGCCGTTAGTAGCAAGAAATTTTTTGTTTCTTCCCTTAATGTATTAATATTCATAGGCTATCTTCTACCAGTAACTCGTTTTTAGAATTGATAATGACCTTAAAGAGATTTCTATCATGTACATCCGATGGTAGATTATCTAGTGTTTTTTTGGGAGGTAGAAGCATTTGGACTCCTTTATCAGCCCCGATGGTAGTAGTGACCGGAAAGAAAATCAACAATAGAAAGGCAATGTCAGCCATTGAACTTGCATTGATTTCGGGTATAGCTCTGTTTGTAGGTTTAGCCATAGGTAGTAGATTTTAATTGTTTTTACTTTATCTAAATACACTTTTAGCTAATGATGCATAGCCTGTCTATTTTCCATAAGCATAGTTTTATATTTCTAAAATCTACCGCATTTTGGTGTACATAATCCGAGAGCCACTTAAAATTATCCTTTTATTACTTGTTGGTTTAGTAGTGAGTTCATGCCCGGAAAAGCAGACAGTAATTGACTATGTTGGCACAAAACTAAATTTGAATAATAAAGATGTAGGGGGTAATCCAATAGAGGAGATAAAACTTATACAGCACATTCCAGAGGGTATAATCTTAGGTAAGCAAGCAAGTTTTAAGCTAACTACTTCAAGTAGCAAGCATATTCAGCACACCAATATATCTGTCTCTAAATGTAATATTGTGCATTGTTGCTGGCTTTCACTTTTGTTATAGTTCTAGTGCGTATGCAAACATAATTGGATCTATTTCCGCTAAGCGCACTTTAGAATCAATTCCTATTAAGGTTCCACAACCAGCGATAGATTCTTTAGATTTAAGCCATCGCCAAGCATTTTACTCTCCATAAATTCGAGCGAAGCCTGTATTGGGCTTCCCTTGAAAAAGTGGACACCACATTAAGAGCTGTTTTAAGATAACAGCTACATGCATAGCTCAAGTTATAGAGAAGTTACAAAAATTTCCCCTCTCACTTTGACTTTAGAGCTGACCGATTTTCAGGGAAGGAACTCAATCCTGCCACCGGTCGGAAGGAGAAGGGTGTTTATCTGTTTTTACATCCTCTTCTTTAGGTACAGGTGCATATTCGAACTTTTTACCCTCCGGCAATAGTGATTTTTTTCAATCTTATGTATACCTTTGGGCTATGACAGAAAAAGCAAATGAAAAAGCCTATGCAAAAGATAAGCTTGTTACTATTTAATAATTTATTCTCAAAAAGTATCTTTTAGCTATAAATTTGCTTACAACAAGATAATAATGCAAAAGTGTGTATTTATAAAGGTCCGTATCGATGTTAGAGGCTTTTTTATTGTTAACCCTCCTCTATTAAGTAGATTATCCTATCACGAAATTACCACGTAACTAACAAAAACTTCATTTCTTACGCTGAAGAATTGTTTTGTTACAATCTGTTCTTTAGTAACAAGCTTGGAATAAGACGACTATACAATAAGCTTATACTAGTTAAGGGATGACAGCACCTGTGGACAATAGTATTTTACGCTCAGTAGCATCACTAAAGGGGCTTTTCCTGCTATAGGTTTATAGTTTTTAAATAACCTAATTCTTATAATCAGGCTTTTGTGAAAGTTAGTGAATGCTATTGTAACTGTTTAAAGTAAAAGAAATTCCTCCTTTCAGGTAGCTCCCTCAAAACAAGTTTTTTTGTCCTTCAGCTGATATAGTTATAAGGTATGGTGTATGTATAAGCAGTGAACAAAAAATTGCTAATCCCATTCGGGATAGCTCTTTGTAAGGCAACCCAACAACTCACTCTAGAAAACTTGGGAGAAACCGCAGCTTACAGCCGCTGCTTAAGTTTGAAAATTTTATATTCACCATCTATAAGTACTAGTAAAAGTATATATTTATAGCATGTAATTAAACATAATGAAAAAGAAGCTTCGATTATTCTTCTTTGGTTTAATGGTTTGCTCAGTATCGTATGGACAAACTGACTCCTCTAAAACTTCCCGTAATAATGCTTACCTGGAACTTTTAGGCAATGGCGGTGTATACTCAATTAATTATGAACGAATAGTGGTTGAAAACTTTGCACTACGCCTTGGCTTTTCGGCTTTTAAGTCAGGAACCTTATTTGGAGAGGGTAATAATTCTGTTGTTACTGTACCTGTTTTGGGAAATTTTTTATTTGGAAAGAAAAAAAGTAAGTTCGAACTGGGAGCTGGCTTTTTAGTGGGTCGCAAAAAATTTACATCCTCCCTTCGTCCCGAGGATAATACAAACTCCTCCATTATTGACCTTACAGGGATAATAGGCTACCGTTATCAACCTTCCAAAGCAGGATTTATGTTTCGAGCAGGATTGACTCCTTTTTATGCTTTTAAGGCAGGAGACGACGCTTATCCAAGCAGTGGTTTATTTCTTTCGGGGGGGGTAAGCATTGGATATAGCTTTTGAAGGGAACTAAAAGTCTTACATGCTATCATTGGAACTTTACATTTTCTTAATTCTATCACGAGGGTCTTCTACTGATATAGGTTGACAGCCACCTCCCTTAATGAACAAGCCTGATGCATATACGATATTGTTCTGTTTTAACATTAAGGCTTGTACCCTAAACTTGTACCGTTTATCAGAGTACCTTTTGCTGAAAAAGATCTAGTACGTGGTACAACTTTTTGTAGCCATTCATTTACAAGTAGAGTTTTAAGTTAGACCTTTCTAGTATAGATGCACTTGCTGAGTTTAATTAGTGGCGAAAGTAAGAGGGGACTAACTTTTAAGGGGCAATGCTTAAGCAAAACGCTTCTTTAACCTGACTAAGCCATTGATTTTTCCTAGCGAAATGAGGGAAAAAGGGTGTTTTCAAAATTATTTTTTCAAACCTATTTCAGACCCATTATATGTAACTGTCTCATTCACAGCATACAGGCGCTATACTTGTAACCAGTAGGTCGTTGGTTCGATTCCGACTAGGGGCTCTCAAAAATCAAGCAGTTACGATGTAAAAATTGTAGCTGCTTTTTTATTTGCATACTTATCAAATTATTAGTTGATGAGAGACTTTTTAACAAGCTTTATGGATATAGTATGGGGAAGGAAAAATGGTATCTACACCAATAAAGAAATAAGCATTTTTTATTCAATCTGTCTTTTGATTATAGCAATCTTTTTCTACATGATTGGATTAAATTAATTTCTGCAATCAAACTTTCGATAATTTTAAAATTGAGAAAGTTAGAATTTTTAAGTACACCATGAAGAAATATGCCGATAGCATGTTTTCAAATGGTACTGTAAGAGTAGGCACGCTGAAATATGAATATAGACAGCATGATAATAAAGAAGTTGAGGATGCTAATGAAGGAAAAGCCATAGTGCATAGGTATACGGAATACAGACACTACAAAACTGGTGATGAAATGGATACCATGCTTAGAGGTGTAATTGGTATAGGAAGAAATGCAAAAAATATAATTGTCCACAATAACTATATTAGGAAAAGTATTAATGTAGAAAATGCTTACATAAATTGCTTGTTAACAAATCCAAATAAAGCAGTTATGCAAAAAATTGAATACGACGTGTGCATAGAAATTTTAGACATTAGGGAATTTGCAATAAGAACACAACAAGCACTTAAAAAGAAGAGTCTTTATTGTTCAAATGATAGCCCTACAAGAGAAGAGAAATGTATTTATGTAGACCATAGAAATATAAATTGCAATGATCGTCTATACGCACATTGGTTGAAAGATAAAAGATTTAGTCATCAATCAGAATTTTGTCTCGTATACCTTCTTCAACAAATATTTATTTAAATAAAGCCTTCCTATCAGAAAGTTGTTTTTTTTAAGATCCTAACTTTAAGTAATAACACAAGTAAAGATATACCTATGTATCCCTTTTTGCAGAAAGAAACAGATTATCATTTAAATAACTTATTGTGAAGCCCAATAAATAGAAAAAGTCCATAGCGTGGCTACAGGCTTTCAAAAAAATATCAAAAAATTATGAAATTACTTTCAATACTTGCTATTATCTTTAAGTAACCAGGTTAATCCTATTGTGCCTAACAAAAAAGCCTCCCCATTAGGAAGGCTTTCACTATCTCAGAGTTTTACTACTTACCCTTCACTCTTCACACTCATAGGTATAAACTACCTGATTCGATAGGCCGTTGTTAACAGGATAGCCTTGCTCATTCAACTGCCAATTATAGGTGATCGTGCCCTGATCTTCTCCTGCTGTATTACGCCTGGAGGCAGGAAGTTGTTTGCTCATCAACGGATTTGTGTCATCTTCAAAGAGAAATAGCAATGGCTTCTTTTGATTTCTGAGTCTGTTTAGCGTATTCGTATAGGTATAGGTGTAATCAAAGCTTGTTTGTGAAGTTTCACTAGGCATCTGGTAGGCCCGGACCAGGTTATCATTTTTAAATAATAACACCGTTTGCGAGTGGCCTACCGTATCATACTCATCGACTGCTACATTATCGATTAGAATTGTATCCTTTTTATAGGTATAGTTGTGATTAATGGTGACATAAACAAGCTCTATAGTGTGTGAACTTTGCTGCAATCTCCTAAGCGAATCATAGGCAAACTCTCTGTAAAAAGGATTGTTACCTCCTTGAATATCGTATTGTATCACCTGATCGTTCTGGTTGTATTTAAAAATCAATGGGAATGATCCACCAGCGCCGTCTAAATAGTAGTCTCTAATAGCTACCAGCTTGCCTTCCAGATCATATAAGTACTCTTTCCCATTTTCAGTTTTGATCCGGCAGGTATCAGCTACTGGTTGGGGATGGGTAGGTTTGATGATTTCTTTCAGCTGTTCACAGCTAAAAAAGCAAAGACCAAGGAGCAGGAAGAGCACATAGCTTCTGCTAGATAAAAGTTTGGACATGGTAGGTAAAGGTTTGTTTCTATCAATATAACAAAAAGGTGGCTTTCATGATAAGTAACCCCCCTTTTATATTTCCATACAAATAAAATAAAAAAGTCTATCCATAGGACAGGCTTTTTACTCTTACCTTATTCATCTAAACTAAATAGATTCATACTTATAACGCTGCTATGGATTAAATATTGAATGAACTGAATGGGTAGTACTTTATATTAATGGATCTAACATTCACGACGCTTAGCACTTGTGCTTAGGCATTGTAATGAGGAAGGGCTAGTTATCGTTAGGGTCTGGTGTTAGGGTCTATGCTTTTAACAGGTTATCAAATCCGTTCTGCCTCAATCAAACTCAGCGGCGATTTTGTTGGATATATTTTGGTCAGTCTCAGTCCTGAAGCTTCCAATATCCTTCTGAACTCATCTTCTGTACGCTCTTTTCCACCCGTTGTAACGAGCATTTGCAGGTCTACTAGTTTTGAGAGACTAGGTTCATTTCCTTCAGGAATGATCAATTCAATCAGTAAGACCTTAGAGGTTGCATTCATGACTGACTGGATGTTTTTCAGAATACTAATGCTTTGCTCATCATTCCAGTCATGAATGATATTTTTTAGGATATAAGCATCGCCTCCAGGTGGAACCGAATGAAAAAAATCTCCTGCGATACTTTCCACCCGGTTTCCTACCCCTTCTTTTTCGAGCAATTCGCTTGCCCCGGCTATGACAGAAGGTAGGTCAAACAAAACTCCCTGCCCATGTAAGTTAGCCTTTAAAATCCCTGAGAGCAAAATGCCATGGCCACCGGCAATATCAATGATTCGATGAAAGCCTGAAAAATCATAGGCCTCTACAATGGCCGGGATGGCTGCTAGAGAATAGCTGGTCATAGCCCGGTTGAAAAGTACTTCGTCCTGAGGGTGTTGAGAAAGAAACTCAAAAAGCTCCATTCCATGTGCTTTTGACTGAGCTGTTGCCCCGGTTTTTATCGTGTGCATTAGCTCTGCTGCACCGCGCAAGTTCCATTCCTCACCTTGCATAATAGCAAAATCCCGCATCGAATTGGGCGCATCATTCCGCAGCAGATTGGCCATTGGTGTTAGTTCAAACCTGCCAGCAGAATTTTCGGCAAAAATGCCAACGCTGGCAAGCACACGCAGGACACGATACAAAGAGGGATAGTGGGACTTAGTCTTATCAGCAAGTTCTGCTGCCGTCTGGGATTGGCCGACGAGCAAATCAGCAATGCCGAGTTTGGCTGCAGCTCGAATACTTTGCTGCATCAATGTGCCGAATAACATTTGCATCAAGATCGCCTCGGGCGGCGGGCCATCTAAATTCTTAAGTGGAGTTGCTTGTTCCATGTGTTATTATTTATTGAAAAATCAATTGTTTGTCGTGACTCGTTTTTGTTTTGTGAACTAATTTCTGTCATCCAATTTAATAAGGATAGTCTGATTTAATAAGGATAATCTGATAAAATGAATGGTAATAATTTAGTATAGCCCCTAACATGTGTACACCCAAAACAGTTGAAAGTAGTTTCCGGTATACGCCAATATAGCTAAATATTTGAAACAAATCAGGTGTAACTGGCTACTTATTTGGGTGTGGGAGATCTAGGACAGATACCCAAAACAGTATTAAAATTTATTCTATTACTCAGGTCTAAAGATATCCTTCAGCTCTGACCAGAAGTAAAACATTAGTAAAAAAACACCAATTCTAACCGGACAACCAATCTGCAAATGTTACAACTATTCTAAGACTTGATACGAAATTGCTAAACCTATCATTGGTATTATACTTATTTTAATATTAGATCCAGGATAGATTTTAATAAATAATAAACTAAATAAATAAGCTTATGGCAACGCCGGAAGCAATGCAATATCCTTTGGATATTGCATTGGCAGAAATAAAAGAACAGAGAAATAACTCACAGAGCATGAGAAAGACAACGTGAAGGCATGTAAAATATATATGGAAGTAGCCACTTCAGCCTTGAATGGATTAGGACAACAGGCACAAGATCTTATTTCACTTGCATCATCAGTTGATTTAAAAAGTAAAGAAGAGGTTAAAAATTCATATAAAAAATTGAAGAGATATTTGGAGATTGACAATTTAAGGAATGATTTAAATTATGCCATAGGTGGCTTAATAGGCGTTAAGAAGGCTTTGAATAAACATGCCAACAAGTTTTTTCAACTACCCGAAACTAAAAGGGACCGAACAGAGGCAGTTAAACAACTTCAGGTTCTTATTAATGAATTAAGTTTACAATATAGTTCATTATAGGGACAGTTCTTGGATGAGGAGCAAGCAAGTGGAATAGTAGTCTATGATTTAACAGTTATAAAAAATATATTAAAACAGTATATAGAAGGAAATTTATCCAAACAGCTCTGCGCAGAGAAATTGAAAATACAGAACGAAATATGTACAAGGAATCGAGCAGTTGTTTATGAGAAATGGAAAGAGGCTACTAGAAATATAGTACGGATATTTGAAGCTATACGCACTTCAATTAGGTAAACTAAATAACGAGTTCTTTAATTATAGTTTATTTATCAAGTATACCTACCGCTCTTCAATACTAACAAAGTAGTTATATTCCTCAATTATTAAAAATTCGTGAGATTGTAATACGATCGAATATAAGAAGACTTTTGTGTTAAACTGATTGGAGGTACTAATTAAGAGATTCTATTTCAATAATGATATTCAACAGTAATCACTTGTTAGGAATTTTACCTATTTTAGAATAGCTATCTTCTTATTTTATTCAAAATACTATGGAACTGATTGAGCGGGCCAGTTTTTTGAACTTACTTCATGCAATTTTTGAAACAACTACTACAGAAGACGGACATTGTGTATTTATAAGTGGTGAAGCTGGTATAGGTAAAACGTCTTTACTAAAGGCTTTTTGTAAACAAGTAGCTGGGAAAGGTACTATCTACCAGGGTGCTTGCGATGCCTTATTTACACCACGCCCCCTAGCTCCATTATATGATATCCTCTGGCAGGTAAACAGCGATCTTTGGCCTGCTACTCAAACGGTTGAGCAACGGTCCAATTTGTTTACACAATTCTATCAAGAGTTAATGAGCAGAAGAGAAATAACGCTGGTCATATTTGAGGATGTACATTGGGCAGATGAAGCAACTCTGGACTTTATTAAATTTTTTACCAGACGTATTACACACCTGCACTGTCTGTTTATACTTACCTACCGTGACGAGGAGATTGTTTCTTCCCATCCCTTAAGAAATGTGTTAGGGCAATTGCCTCCCGACTCTTTCACACGAATGCCTCTTACCCTTTTATCCAGGCAGGCCGTAGAAAAAATGGCTACAGCTAAGGGATATAATGGGGAAGAAGTGTATAAGATTTCCGGCGGAAATCCCTTTTATGTGAACGAGATATTAGAGAGCTATAGCACCGGCGTGCCTGATAACATCAAAGATTCCGTTTTGTCAGTATATAACCGTCAGCCAGAAAGGACAAAGCAGGTAATGGAATTTCTCTCCGTCATTCCTACAGGTTTAGAGATAGTATACCTTACAAAAATTGAATCTTTACATGTAGCTGCTATTGAACAATGCCTGGACTCAAAAATTCTTTTGCTGAAAGATGGATGTGTTTTTTTTAAACATGAACTTTACAGAAGAACCATTGAGTCAATATTGTCACCCCTTAAAAGACTTTCTTTGAATAAAAAGATATTGGATCTGCTTAAGGAAAGCTTTGAAGAAAACCAGGAACTTGAACGTATTATTCATCATGCCAAACATGCTAATGCCTATGAATTAGTGGTGCAGTTTGCGCCTTTAGCCGCCAGACAGGCCGCTTCTGTTGGGGCACATATAGAGGCATCCAAACTGTACCTGTCTGCTATTGAATATTATCAGGGCAAAGATAAAGACTTATTACTTCAACTCTATGAAGCATATGCCTATGAATGCTACCTTATCAACCGGACCAAAGAGGCGATTATCTATGTAGGCAAATCACTAAAAATTTGGCAGGAAAAAAAAGATACTGAACAAATTGGCAATTGTCTCCGCTTTTTGTCCAGGTTGTGGTGGTTTGATGGAAACCGCAAACAGGCCGAGTATTTTGGCCAACAGGCTATCGAATTATTGGATAATCAACCTTCCTCCAGAGTGAAAGCTATGGCATACAGTAATATGTCACAGTTGAAAATGCTGTCTGGGGAGACAGATGCCTGCCTGTTGTGGGGAGAGAAGGCAATTGCTATTGCACAGGAATTGCATGATGAGGAAATCCTTTCGCATGCCTTAAATAATGTTGGTACTGTCCAAATGAAATTGCCTTTATCCATGCAAAAAGGCAAGGAACTCTTACAACAAAGCCTTTCAATTGCATTAAAAAATTCCTATCATGAACATGTAGCCCGTGCCTATACCAACCTGGGCAGCGCCGGAGTTGTCACAAAAGCGTATAAAATAGCTACTAAATTTTTAGAAGAGGGCATCAATTATTGTGAAGAAAGAGACCTGGATTCATGGACAACCTATATGCTATCCTGGAAAGCTCGAATGCTCCTGGAAACAGGCCTTTGGCCCCAAGCCTTGGAGATCGCCGATAATTTACTCCGAAATGAAAACCAGCCACCAGTAGTTACCATTAGCGCACTTGCTGTGGTAGCCACTATAAAAATGCGAAGGGGAGACCCTGATGTACTTCCTGTCCTAGAGAAAGCAAAAACGAAAGCATTTGAAGCCATGGAATTGCAAAGAATTATTCCTTCCATGGTAGCATTACTAGAATATGAATGGATAACAGGAAAGCAATTTATTGAAACAGAAGATCTCAAATGCATAATAAGCATGATAGAGCAGTCTGATAATTTTTATGAAACTAATGAGTTAGCCTTCTGGCTGCAAAAAGCAAGAAAACAAAATGTGTCACTTGGGGAGATATATGAAGGCTATCAGCTGGAGTCTACTGCAGCCGCCCTGAGAGCGGCCCAGCTATGGGAACAAGTAGGTTGTCCTTACCAACAGGCGCTTACTTTATTTGAAGCAAGTGGGGATGAGAAAAGAAAAGCCATTGACATTGTTCTCAAGCTTGGTGCCCATGCAGTCTACCAAAAGATGAAACAACAGATGAGAACTTCCGGTCTAAAAAGCATACCACGGGGTATGCTCAAAAGCACTCAATCCAATCCGGCATTTTTAACTCCCAGAGAAATAGATGTACTGCAACTGCTGAAAGCAGGAATGCAAAACAAAGAGATTGCTGACACACTTTTCATTTCTGCTAAAACAGTCGATCATCACATTTCAGCTATCCTATCCAAACTCCAGGTAAACTCACGGGCAAAGGCTGTTGGTGAGGCCCTACGTTTAGAGATTATAAAATAGGGAATTCTTAAAGGTAAAATAGGGAAAACCTCCCTAGTTATATTTTCTAAGATTTAAGAGTTTTATAATCATCATTCTTAAATAAAAGTTAGATATATGAAAAAATTTGTTATTGAAAGAAATTTGCCTGGTGCAGGCAATCTTTCACCGGAAGAATTACAAGCTATTGCTCAAACCTCCTGCCAGGTTGTTAATCAATTAGGCAAGCCTTACCACTGGATACAATCATTTGTTACCGAAGACAAGATATACTGCATTCATATAGCCGAAAATGAAGAAGTAATTCGGGAGCATGCCAGGGAAGGTAACTTTCCGATTAATACAATAAGTGAAGTAAAAGCAATCATAGATCCGGTAACGGGTACAATGTAAAAGGAGAACTGTTCATCAGCTCAGTCAACGGAATATAATGCAACGGTATTAAAAATTTCTTAAAGACTGCTAAATGAAAGCTGCTCATACCCTGGTTTTGTAAATAAAGTAATGCGCTCCACACAAGGCATAGGAATTAGCTTTTGCTTTACGCCTGCCAGAATAAGATCAGTAGCTAAAGCTAGTGAGGATATTTATCTTACTTTTTGTTTAGACCAGTGAGTTGACTATTTGATGGACTCCTATTCTAGATGCCACCTGTTGAGTGTGAGTAACAGGTGGCTTTTGGTAAGGCTTTTCCTCTCCTAGCTCTAAACAAGCTAGGAGAGAAATTACGTTTTAGAAAGCAAGATAAATGTAAAGGTAGAAATGCAGGTAGCAAAGAGTTTGACGGGATTATCGCTGAAAGTTGTCTTAGGTTTTGTCCAAGCAGATGAGAAGAGTTAGCCCAGCTAGACTAGAGTACGGTCTAATAATGAAATAAATACAGTACAATCTTAAATAAAAAGGCCTCAGCTATTCTATTCCTAAACTTTCTTAGGCAAACCTAGATAGAAGGAATTAGCCTGAAATAGCTGAGTTTTTGAGTAATCTAGGCAAGGCAATATTTTTTACTTGTTCACTATTTTTGTTGACTTATGTATGTGCATAGGTTTGTTTTGTCCCGGTTGCTCAATATGCAGAGAAGAAAACACTGACTCATGGACATCATCTAACACAATGGCCGTCCGATAATCTTTTTTCTCACAACGTAAGTGAATAGCAGAAAAGGTAAGCTCCCGTGCATGCCGGATATAGACTCCCCAAGCAGGTAGCTCTTTAAACATAGAAAAATCCGGATACTTTTCCGGCAATTCCGGTATACTGTCCAATCGAGTTAACGGAGCATTGGCAAACAAGGGTTTTCCTCCCCCAGGATATTTTATTTGGATATGGGTCATGGTAATATTACTTATTAATTGGCCTGGTAAACCGGCAATGACTATGGGAGAAATATTCCTGGGCATATCTTCTATGGGGCCTTCATACTCGTATCCCTGGTCTGGTTTGGTTGCTGCAATTTCAATATAAACGTTGCTGATCTTTACATTGGCTAATTTTCCTTTTCTCCCGCTTACCCTTTCTCCCAGACGTAAGAAAATAGCATTGCCTGTATTAGTTGCCCATAAAGAATCGATTACTACCTCTTCGAGGAAGCCTCCATCCACCGCTTCTAAGGCAATGGCTGAACGGTAGGTATCATATACTTTATTATTGCGGATGGTAATATTACGGAATCCGCCATAAGAAGCAGTTCCAAATTTTATGGCATTGGCACTCGAGCGGATCGTATTATTGCGGACTAAAATATTGTTGCAAAAGCTTTTTTCATCATGGGATTTCAAACAGATTCCATCGTCTGCTGCGTCAATAAACGAATTGGTGATTCTCACATCCTCACAATCGACAATATCTATTCCATCATTATTCCAATAGGCTTTGCTATCTACAGATATCTGATCAATTACCAGATTTTTACATTGATCATAAGTTTGCACCCAAGAGGCAGCATTGCGCAGGGTCACACCTTGGATGAGAATATTAGTGCAATTGCGAAAATTAAGGAGCATAGGCCGGTTTCCCTCGTAAGGGCGATCATTGCGCAAGGCATCTTTCAACAGGCCGCTGTGTATTAGGGTAAACACATTTCTGGCTACCATTCTTCCTTGCCCATCGATCACCCCCTGTCCGGTAATTGCAATATCTTGTTGATCGTAGGCAAAAATGAAAGCGGTAAAGAGCTTTTTGTCATAGTCAAAAGGATTGACACTGCCTACTAAGACAGCTCCTTCTTGAAGATGTAAGCCTACCTTGGATTTAAGGTGAATGGATCCGCTTAAATACCTGCCTACTGAAAACACCAAGCGGCCACCTCCATTGGCATGTATATGATCAATAGCGGCTTGGATAGATCGTGTATGGAGGGTGATTCCATCCGAAGTAATGCCAAATAAAGAAGCCGGATAATCCTTTGCAGCTAAGCCATACGCATATCCAAAGAAAGCAAGTAATAAGATAAGAACCCTTTGTAGAACCATAAGGAATGAAATTAAGCTTCTGAAAGATAAGGGCTATAGCTAAACCTATCAAGCGATTTTATAATTCTTATTCAACTAGAATTCTATAAATAGCTAGTGTATATATCAAACCTAAGCCTTTTAATTTGTTGAATGTAAACAAACATTACGAACTGTACGGTCTGAATTTAATCCATATCTAGTCGGCTTTATGAGCCACAAAAACAAAAAGTATAGAGAAAGCAGAAAAACTGTATAGGAAGAAAGGGTAAGGATAACACATCAAAATTAGCTAGGTGAACTTTGAATGGTTTAATCCCTTTTGTGACTGCTGCTAGAATGACTTGTTTTGTAGGGAGTGCATTATGATCATAAGAAAGTTAAGTTATATAGAAGGCAGTCATTTTCAAGATTCATTTTACAGTCAGCCCTGTCTAGTATATAAGCACTTGCCAACTTAAACTTGATGAAAAAAGGTAGGGGACAGAGAGAGGTCTTTCAATAGGCTTTGCTGGTGCATAAAGCTTGATAAGCTTAGTAAATTTTTCCTAGCTAAAGGGGTACCACTTACGCCTCAAGCTTTGATGTATCTTTTTCAGAAAAGCTGCAACCTGCAATGGCAACTTTCTTAAGCTAATAAGCAGCATTATTCTAATAAGTCAATTTTCTAGGCTAGAGAAACTCTTTTGCTAAGCTTCCAAGTGTTTGCAAAGCTTTATCAATACGTTCATTCCAATGCATGCCATAGCTGAGCCGCATATGATGCTGGTACTGCTCTTGTAAAGTAAACATTCTTCCCGGTGCTATGCTAATGCCCTGTCTGAAAGCTAATTTATATAACTTATAGGTATCAATTTTTGGATTCAGTTCTACCCATAAAATAAATCCTCCTCTAGGTCTACTTATCTTCGTATCATGCGGAAAGTAATTGCTGATTGCTCTCATATACTGAAGGCTGTTTGCATAAAGCACTGCTTGCAGCTTTCGTAAATGATGATCATAGCGTCCATTCTCTAAAAATCGGGCTATTACTTCATGGGTTAACGTTGAAGGGGATATGGAATGATACAGCTTGAGCCGCTTTATCTTTTGAAAATAGTTACCAGGTGCAATCCAGCCAACTCTATAGCCTGGCGCAAGGGTTTTAGAGACTGAACCACACCACAATACCATTCCATTTTCATCATAGGTTTTACAGGTTTTAGGCCGGCTTTTAGCAAAGTGTACATCTCCATACAAATCATCTTCGATGAGGGGCACCCCATATTGCTCGAGTAGTTTGACTATTTCCTTTTTATGCTCATCTGGCATAAGGCTGCCAACAGGATTGCTGAAGTTGGAGATAAACAAACATACTTTTACTTTGCCCTTACTGAGCGCCTCTTTGAGCGCCTCTATCTCTACACCATCAAGTGGATGGGTAGGTAGTTCAAGTACCTGTAAGCCTAAACTCTGTGCTACTTGCAGAATACCAAAGTAGATAGGACTTTCTACAGCGATCGTGTCTCCTGTATGGGTTAAAGCCATCAAGGCATAGGAAATACTGTTCATACATCCGGCTGTGGTAAGCAATTCTTGCGGCTGTAACTTGCCTCCCCAAAACACCGAGCGCCTGGCAATTTGCTTGCGCAGGTTGGCATTGCCTTCTATGGCATCGTAATTGGTGCCGCTTGCTGGAAGATTTCTTGTTGCCTCTACTAATCCCTTATTTAGTTTAGCTAGCGGCAGTAAAGCCGGATCAGGTACACCTACGGAAAACCTGATGATGGATTGGTCAGAGAGATTATTATACACTTCATCAATGATTGCTTCTGCACTTACAGACCTTTCGTTATATAAAAGGGGTCTACTTGGAGTTACTACCTTAGGTGTAAGGGTAGGGGAGAATTGTACATAATAGCCTGATTGAGGTCTTGCTTGGATTAAGCCTTTTGCTTCTAACTGATAGAAGGCTTGTAGCACCGTACTCATACTTACTCCTTGCTCCTTGCTTAGCAGCCTGACAGAAGGCAGTTTATCTCCTATTTTTAGCACCTGGTTAAAAATTTGATGCTCTAAATTTTCGGCAATGCGGGTATATAGATACTCCGGCTTATCCCATTTTTCTGCCATTTTAATAAGTGGATAGGATAAAAAGTAAACTGTTATGGTCGATATTTTAAGAACTGCATCTGTTTTATTATTAAAAGTATGCAGATATTTAAGTATGTATCGCTTTAGGGTAAATGATTGCTTCTTTAAATCAAACTTTTGATGCAGATACCATTTTACATAGAACGCTGTATTCTATCACCCTAGCCAACAACTAATAGGTAAACTAAAAGTGTACTGTCTTACACATAGTTACCAGATAATAGTATTCAAATGAGATTAGTATATTAAAATACCTAAATCTAAGTATTTCTTTTGGTTTCCTTAAGAAGTAAATTTCAGATAGCAACTGATGGCTATTTTTAATATACGTTCTGAGTGAATTGAGTTAATTATTTTCATTCAACTTGCTACTTCCTTTAGAGTACTTTACTTAGTATTGATCGGCAACTTTTCAAACAAAGTATCAAATACTCATCAGATACATCTCTTCCTATTTATAAAAATAAACAGCTCACCATGCAACCCTACCTTTTTATCCTGTTTATAAACCTTTTACCCATCAATGCAGGAGCTAAGTTGAAGGCAAAGATTTCATCACAACCTCTAGTTTTCACCCATGTAACGGTGCTAGATATGAAAGGTGAACCAGCTAAGGAGGATATGACCGTCATGATTTCGGGTAAACAGATTAGCTCAGTGCAAAAGAGTCAACGCACAACAAAACTACCGAAGGGAACTAAAGTTGTGGACGCCACAGGTAAGTTCATGTTGCCCGGCCTCTGGGACATGCACGTACATACACTTGGGCAGCAAGGATTTAATACAAATAATTTCTTCCCTATTTTCATTGCAAAAGGGATTACTGGTGTGCGGGAGATGGGAAACTCTCCGCTATCAATGACAGAAGTCGGGCACCTGCGCCAAGAAATAGAATCGGGAAAACGTCCCGGACCGCGAATGTTTGTGGCAGGTCCTCTCGTGGATGGCCGTCCTTCAGGATGGAAAAGCAAGGTGATTGTCACTAGCGAGCAAGCCGGTCGAGCAACGGTAGATTCGATCAAAAAAGCAGGCGTAGATTTTATAAAAGTTTACTCGGGGCTCTCTCCTGAGGTCTACTTTGCCATTGCTGATGAAGCTAAAAAACAAAAGATTCCTTTTGTAGGTCATATACCTCAAGCAGTGACGGCTATGGAAGCATCTAATGCCGGACAAAAAAGCTTTGAGCACCTCGGTGAGGGCGAGCTCTTACTGGCTTGTTCGGCCAAAGAGGAATTGGCAAGGGAGGAGCGAAGTAAACTTTCTGGCCTTAGGCAAGGTACTCCCGAATGGATACACCAATGGACTTCTTACGATCAGCTGCTGCTCAACAGCTATAGTGAAGTGCGGGCAAAGGAGTTATTAGCCTTGTTCGCTGAAAACACTACCTGGCAGTGTCCAACATTAACAGGGACCTATGCTGCTTTCTATTTTATGGAAGCAAGCCAAGCAGGTGAAAATAAACTACAATACCTTTCTAGTTCTGTCAAAGAATTCTGGTCACAAATGACAGAAATTCGCAAGAAGATCAATCCGGCTAGTATCCAAGTTTTACAAAAACACTATCAGCTGAATGTGCAGCTAGTGGGAGCCATGAATAAAGCCGGTGTACCGCTATTAGCGGGCACCGATGTCTTAACCCCACACGTATTCCCTGGTTTCAGTCTGCATGATGAATTAAGATTGCTGGTGGAAGCCGGACTATCCCCTTTGCAGGCTCTGCAAGCCGCTACGCTTAATCCAGCTACCTACTTTGGACTGACTTATTCATTTAGAACGGTAGAAGAGGGTAAACTGGCTGACCTATTATTGCTTGATGCAAATCCCTTAGTAGATATTCAAAATAGTAAAAAAATTGCGGCGGTAGTGGCCAACGGCCGCTACTTTTCTAAGGAAGCCTCGGCTCAACTGCTGAAGAATGCCGAAGCAGCGTCTAGTAGGAAGTAAGTTAATCCAAACAAGACACCTAGCAGCAGGAGTCTTGTTTGGATTGACATAATGGTATACAGACAGCTTCAAAAGTAAAGATACCTTTCAGCTTAACCTTAAAACTATGAAAAGGCTTACTCAATCTTTAACAGTTTTTTTATTAACCATAGCATCACTTTTAATAGCTGCTTACAGTAATTCCTCTAACAAAAGCAATCAGCTGCCTTCTGGAGTTATTACCCAAAACATGGATACAACTATAAAGCCAGGAGATAATTTTCATGCCTATGTAAATGGTAGGTGGATCAAAAAAACTCCCATACCCGCTGATAGGCCAGTTTACGGCGCGTCAGACGAAGTAAGAGATAAAGTGCAAGCAGAAGTAAAAATCATTATTGAAGAATCTGCTTCCAGCAATTCCGTGCCTGGCACGGAAGGGCAAAAAATAGGTGATTTTTATAAATCCTTTATAGATATAAAAGAGCGTGAATCTTTAGGAATGACTCCTTTATCGGCTGACTTGCAAAAAATTACAGCTATTTCCTCCCTCAAAGATCTAGCAGCCTATTTTGGCTATGCCAACAAATCTACAAAACTTACTCCCTATAGAAGCTATACGCTAAATAAAATTCCTTTTAATATGAATGTTTGGGTAGATTTTAAACAACCCTCCCAATACATGCTCTTTAGCTGGCAAGCAGGACTTGGCTTACCTGAGCGTGAATATTATTTTCTGGAAGATGCTAAAACAAAAGACATACGAAAAAAATATGTAGCGCATATGGATAATATGCTTCAAGCAGCAGGCGTAGAAAACAGTAAAGAGAAGGTAGAGAAAATAATGGCTTTGGAAACTCTTCTGGCTTCCAAGCATATGAAGAAAGAAGAAACAAGAGATTTTTCGAGACTCTTTGATAAGAAGTATTCCACAGAGCAACTCTCTCGCATGATGCCAGATTTTGATTGGAATACTTTCTTTAAAGCAGCAGGCATTCCAAAACTGGATAGTATAGCCATTCCCCAAGTAGAATACACGAAAGCTTTAAATGATATTATAAAAAATACACCGCTGGATACCTGGAAAAGTTATCTGCAGTGGAGTTTAATTCATGGGGCTGCAAATTATTTAACTTCGGCTTTAGATCAAGAACACTTCGAATTTTATGACAAAACGCTTTTGGGGCTGCAATCGCAGCTTCCGTCATGGCGCAGAGGAGTAGATTTAGTCAGCACCAACTTAGGACAAATTGTAGGGAAAGTATATGTTAAAAAACACTTCTCTCCTCAAGCAAAAGAACGTATGCTGACGCTGGTAGATAATCTGCTGAAAGCCTACCAAAGCAGCATTCAGGAACTGCACTGGATGAGTGCAGAAACTAAAAAAGAAGCCTTAGATAAGCTGAGCAAATTCATGCCTAAAATAGGTTATCCGGATAAATGGAAGGATTATAGTGGCTTAGAAATAGCTTCACAGGATTTGTATGGCAATATGCGGCGGGCCTATGAATTTGAATACAACTACAACATTAATAAATTAGGTAAGCCCGTTGACCGGATTGAATGGGTAGGAATAGCAACTCCTCAGACGGTCAATGCCTTCTATAATCCTTCCTTAAATGAAATTATTTTTCCGGCAGCTATTTTACAGCCACCAGCATTCAATATGACTGCAGAAGATGCCATAAACTATGGGGGTATAGGTGCTATTATTGGTCATGAAATTGGTCATGGCTTTGATGACCAAGGAAGTACTTTTGACGGAGATGGCATGATGCGCAACTGGTGGAGCGAGAAAGATAAGCAAGAGTTTAAGAAGAGGACGAGTGCCCTGGTATCACAGTACAATGAATTTAAAGTATTTGATGACTTACCTGTAAATGGAACCTTTACATTAGGGGAAAATATAGGGGATTTGGGAGGAGTAAATATTGCTTTAAAAGCCTATAAAGCTAGTTTAAAAGGAAAGTCTGCCCCTGTTTTGGATGGGTTCACCGGCGAACAGCGCGTATTTATTGGCTGGGCGCAGTGTTGGTTAAAAAAAGAAAGAGAAGCCTATTTAAGAAATCAAGTAGGCACAGATCCGCATGCGCCTGCCAAATTTAGAGTCAATGGAGTAGTAAGAAACATACCTGAGTTTTATGCAGCTTTTGATGTAAAACCTACAGATTCTTTGTATCTGGCTCCTGAAAAGAGGGTGGAAATCTGGTAAAAGCTCATACAAAAGTTATTTTTTTTTAAATCATTTTTAAGATATCATGCCTTACAAATTGACAAAACCCACTATAAAGCGTGCTCATCCGGTGTACATTGTTATCCACTTAAGTCTTAAAAAATATGACCTCTATTTCCCGCAGAAATGCACTCAAAACCCTGGCTTTTGGGAGTAGTGCTACGCTGTTTTCTCCCCATTCTTTACTTGCCGCTACCCGGCGCCAAAAAGACAAACTTGGAGTGGCACTGGTGGGCTTAGGCTACTATAGTACCGATATACTAGCTGTAGCCTTGCAACAAACCAAGCACTGTTACCTGGCTGGTATCGTTACAGGTACGCTTTCTAAAGCAGAAGAGTGGAAAAAGAAGTACAACCTTTCAGACAAAAACATTTACAACTACCAGACCTTCGATACCATTGCCAACAATCCAGATATTGATATTGTATACGTGGTTCTGCCTCCTTCCATGCACCGCGAGTATGTGGTACGTGCTGCCAATGCCGGCAAACAGGTGTGGTGCGAAAAACCAATGGCTGTCACCGAAAAGGAGTGCCAGGAAATGATTGATGCCTGCAAAAAAAACAAAAGGAGCCTAGCTATAGGCTATCGCCTGCAACACGAGCCGAGCGTACAGGCTTACAGGCGCATGGTGAAAGAACAACCACTAGGCAAGGTAATAAAAGTAAGTTCTGGTTCTGGCTACCCCGAAGACCGTACTGACCACTGGAAGCAGAAAAAGGAAATGGGCGGCGGGGTGATGCACGACATGGGAGTGTACGCTATTCAAGCTGCACGCATGGGCACAGGTATGGAACCTATCGCGGTTGTATCTGCAAAGACATCCACAACCCGGCCCCAGATTTACAAAGAGGGAGTGGCTGAAACCGTGATAGCACAACTGGAGTTCCCAGGAGGGGTACTGGCTAATATCAAATCTTCATTTGGATCTCCTCTTCATTATTTATCCATTAACTGTCAGAAGGGAGATATTTTCGTCCATAGTACCAATTCCTATTATCCTGTAACAGTCAGCAGCCCCTTAGGAGAACACTTCCGTTATTATCAGGTACCCTGGCAGCAGGCTAACCAAATGGACGAAGATGCGCAGGCCATTATGCAGAACAAACTTATGCTTGTACCAGGTGAAGAAGGCCTACGTGATATACGGATTGTGGAAGCCATCTATAAAGCCGCTGGCACGGGTCAGCAAGTATCTTTAAATAGGTAGCAAAGCTCTTTTGCTGTTGTAACAGGGTTCTTTTATAAAAATCTAGCGCAACCCTTGGTTAAGCTAATCTCCTACTAACCCCGCCACCAAGTTTTTTATGCTAACAAACCCGATAATCAACTGGAATTCAAACTAGATAGGAATGGTAAAGTAGTCCAATCCTTTCTTATTACACATGAAGTAAAAAAAGAGATAACAAGGTACTGACTTAACTGATAAATAGAATTTTCATTCTTCTAACTATACTTTTATATGAAACCCTTCTTTCTTACCCTTCACTTGATAGTGTCCCTGGGAATGGCGGGGCACACCCAGTCGCTTTCCCAAACAGAGGAAATCTATATTGACAGCCTGATGCAAGCTCATTATAAGGCCAATGAGCCAGGAGCGGTCATCTTAATAGCGAAGAAAGGCAAACCCCTGTTCCGCAAAGCTTATGGGATGGCAAGTTTAGAGCTTAATGTGCTTAATAAGCCCGAATATGCCTTTCGGGTAGGTTCCATAGCAAAACAATTTACTGCGGTGTGTATCCTGCAACTAGCAGAGCAGGGGAAGCTCTTTTTGACAGATGACATCCGCAAATATCTACCCAGCTATAATTCGCATGGCAGAGAGATTACCCTAGAGCATTTGCTTACCCATACAAGTGGTATTCCTAGTTACACAGCAAAAAATGATTTTGATAAGAAGGTAATTGTAGATCATTCCAAAGAAGAAATCATGGAGTATTTTATGCAGGATTCGCTACTCTTTGAACCTGGCAGTGATTGGAGCTATTGTAATTCTGGCTATTTTTTAGCTGGTATGATTGTAGAAAAAGTATCGGGCAAGTCTCTTTCTGAGTACTTACAAAAAAATATCTTTGATCTCTTAGGCATGAGTAACACCTATTTTGGCAGCTATGAGAAGGTTATTCCTAGCTCAGTAACTGGCTATGAGCCAACTGGAAAAGGTGTTTATAAACCGGCTAGCTACTTGAGCTGGACCTGGCCCTTTGCTGCAGGCAGCCTTATCTCCACGGTAGATGATTTGCTCAAGTGGGATGAAGCACTTTACTCTGAGAAGATTTTAAAACAAGAATGGCTGCAAAAAGCATGGAACTCGTTTATTCTGACGAATGGGCAGAAAGCAAATTATGGCTATGGATGGGCAATAAATTCCTATAAGGGGGTACCATTAGTCACACATGAAGGAGGTATTAATGGATTCTTATCCAACGGTATACGCATTCCCTCGCAGCATCTGTATGTAATTATACTTTCCAATAATCTAGGTGTAAATCCTATGGCTTTGTCCAATAAGTTAGCATTGCATTTGGCAGGCCAACCATTCACTACACCCCAGCCTGTGAAAATAAGTAGTAAACAATTACAGACCTATACAGGGGTTTATCGGCAACACCGAATGGGAAGCATTGTAACCTCCAATATAAGCAAAGAGCCTATGTATCGGTATCTAACTCTTACTCAGGATACCCTTTTCTCTCAGTTTACTGGTGGTCCTAAAACAGCCTTGCTTCCGGTAGGAAAAGATCTTTTCCTAGTAAAAGGCTATGACCTATGCCTTAAATTTATCCGAGACAAAAATCAACATATTGTTTTCTTGGAAAGACAAAGTGAACCTATCCATTATGGCTCTTATGAGAGAGAAGCTAAAACTACTTTACCTTTCCCTAAAGAAAAGGTGGTAGTTAGCCTCCAGCCAATGCAACTACAAGGATTAAGTGGCAAATATGACATGGGAGGTGGATACTTTCTGACAATTACAGTCCAAGGAAACCATCTATACATACAAAAGCCCGGAGAAGAAGCCCAAGAAGTGTTTGCCGAAAGCGAAACAAAATTCTTCCTTAAGAAGGTAGATGCCACCATTGAATTTAGAAAGGAAGAAAGTGGTCATGTGAATGGTATAACCTATAACCCTGGTAATTATCAAGGAAAGAAGATTGAATAAGTCCAGTGAGAAGTAGTTACTTATGCTCATAAAGGCTACAAATGCTCATGGATTTTCACCATAGCTCTTTTATAAGTTATGGGGCATGCAAAATTAGTAAAGCGTAGTAGTCTTCCTTTTCAACATTACTTTATTTATCACTTACATATATAACCTACCTATATATGACTACCCGCCGTGAACTCCTAAAAACCTCCCTGGCAAGTGCTGCTACTTTGATTTATCCGCCTTTAATTAGCAAAGAATCGTTTCGCCTATTCAATAACTCTTCGCAAGAGTATTCTAAGCAAGCAATTAAGCTTGTAGAGGAATGTCTTGTTATTGACATGTTAAACCAATTTAAAGGGTATCTGAAAACACCAGCAGCCCAACTCACAAACTGGTTAACTAAGCCCGGCGCCTTTACAGAAGCTGATGCACGTAAGTACGTAGAGTCAGGCATCAATGTGTTCGCTTTGGGACGTGGCGCTATGACTTATGAAGAAGGAATCCGGTTCTACGCTGATTGGAATGGGTTTATTGCTGGCTATAGTCAATGGCTCATGCGTATAGATTCAATTCAGAGTCTAGAACGTATCAAAACATCAGGTAAGATAGGCATCCTCCTTAGTTTTCAGACTTCCAACCATTTTCGTTCTCCTGATGACGTAGACACCTTCTTTGGATTAGGCCAGCGGATTTCCCAACTTACCTATAGTCAGGCAAATCTGATTGGAAGTGGCTTCTTTGAAGAAAGAGATGGGGGCTTGACAGACTTTGGTGTAAGCATTGTGGAGCGCATGAACAAAGTAGGTATGGCAATAGATCTTTCCCATTGTGGTGATCAGACAACCCTTGGTGCACTTGAGCTATCCAAAAAGCCTCTGTTATTTACCCATGCTGCTTGCCGCTCACTTGTACCTGGTTCTATTCGCTGTAAAACGGATGAAATGATTCGTAAACTGGCAGCTAAAGGTGGGGTAATGGGTATCCCATTCATTCGCTTCCAGATACGGGATAAAGAACCCGTGACCATCGAACACCTGCTTGATCATTTTAAGTATGTGGTAAAGCTAGTAGGTATAGAGCATGTGGGCATGGGTAGCGACTTTGCGTTGGATACAGATGATGAATATATTGAAGAGAGTAAAGAGCTAGCGGCACGCGTACAAGCGATGGATAAGCGTAATCGGTATGGCATGCATTTAAGCGAAAAAGGCCTGGTTGGCATTGAGGGAGTAAACCATGCCAAACGGGTGTATGACCTCACGGAAGGATTAATCAGGCGTAAATACAGCGATGATCAGATTAGGCTCATTTTGGGAGGTAATTGTAAACGGGTGCTTTCCTCCATATGGCCTGTTTAATTTTCTTGTACGAACACATGAAGTAATTTATAGTGGAAGATTAATTCTAGTTTCCGTGCTAACAGAGAGCAATAATATTAGAGAAATGGCGACTAATTGTAGTGTGTATAAAAATCGACATCTATATGTAACCATTACTTACGTACGATAATATTTCTATGTACATTCATGTGTTATGGGCAAGCTAAGTAATCAAACCTAATTCAGGTACTGAGATGAGAAAATTACTTTTACTCCTTTTGATGATAGCAGCATACGGTTTATCCTATGCGCAAACGACAGCACCTAAGCTCATTTTAGACCATATTTTTTCTAGGCGGAAAGAGATGTTCCGGAAGTAAAGCTAATCCAAGAGGAAGGATTTGTCGTTTCCCCGCGTGTCTCAGTACATACAGGTTTTAAAACAGGAGGACGCTACATTAACTTCTATAATCTATACTTGGATCAAAAAGTAACTATTGACCCGAAAGTTATTTACTTTCCCCACGGGTGCAGAGACAAAATGCTTTCAAAAGGTAAATCTCTTTTTGGAATAGGATTGGCTATGACCTCTTATGATACGGCACGTATCCCCTTTAAGGCCGAGACTGTTTGGGCTTCCTGGATGAGGCCTAATACAAGCCTTTATATTGCTGCCTCGGGCCGGAGCTATGAGCAAGAGCCCATGATTTTCATCGTTACTCCAACCATGACCATGGAATTGTCTAAAATAAATACCTTGAACGAGCTAGAAAAATCTTGAGTGATTCATCACGAAGGGAACAATTAAGACAAACATTGGGCCATACAAGCCGGGTTCAAAAGTTAACGCATGTAAAGATTGCCTGCTATATAAAACAGTTCTCTTTCACAGTTAAATCGCTCGGGGACATAGAAAACCTTGAGGTAGTGAAAGGCAATAAGCATTTGATGGAACTTACCTCACCCCAAGTCGGGTACATGCTCTGTTAAGTACCTTATTATTTTCCATACCTATAAAATTAGTATTAGTAGCGCAAACTTATACCAAAATTAACGTACCTTTTACTAGGCAGTATTGAGTAAAGGGTACGAAAGCCGTTATCTGTAGTTACCCAAAAAGGGAGTGAAATAAACTGCCCCTTGGTTTTACTTCTCATTTCTAGCTAGAGCAGAAACAAAAAATGTTAAAGCTCTTTTTTAAAGAACAAACCTAATTGAGGGTCATTGCCTCGCATGAATAGTTGGGAACCAAACTGCTCAAATCCCCACTTTTGATAAAAGCCTATAGCCTTTAGGTTCTTTTCCCATACGGCTAGCCATACTATGGCAAACTGTCCATTTCTGGCATAATCGATACAATACTGCATCAACTCACTGCCTGCTCTGTAGCCATGATAAGCTTTAAGTATATACAGCCTTTCCATTTCTAATGCTTTCTCAACATCTAAGCCCTTGGGTGGTTTGTCTACATTTAATTTGGCATATCCAATCAGGGTTTGATCCAAGAAGGCTACTATAAATATTGCCTTTTCATTCGATAATTCACTTGTTATCCTATTCTTACTGAAAGCTTCTGCTACATAGGTATGCAACTCCTCTTGCGGCATCATATCTGAGAAGGTTTCCTTAAATATAGTGGCAGCTAGATTGGCTATTACTTGCATATCTTCTAAAAGAGCCCTTCTCAAAGTAATTGTACGCTTGATCATCATCCAATATAGTGATAATCACTTTACCTTTTCTTTCACTTGTTCTAAGTTACTAGAAAGGGGGACTGTTGCACAACTCCAATCCAGGGATATGCTACCCAACCTTATGAGTTCGAAGAGCAAGTAAGCGGATCAAAATAGCGTATTTTTAATAAGCAACAGAAAGTTTAGAGAGATGCCAAGGCTGGAAAATAGTTGTGCAACACCCAGAGGGGATGAATTTAACGGCCATATTTCTATTTACTTGTTCCCACTACTTACAGGCTTTACTTTTACTATGCATTTATCTACGGTTTGTATGGCACGCTGATAAAGAGTTGGGTCTCCTTTAGTCATTTTTAATAATTAATAAGGTTTTGCTTTCAGCAAGGTATAATCTAGCAAAGCTAGTATCATGCTCAATTACCTCTAGGCTGTTATCTAGGATATCTGCATATTTTATTGTCTGTGCCTCAGCACTTATATGGGCCATGCGCTCTGCCTCTTTGGTTTTCCTTTTCCGACGGT
>JAESGR010000365.1_pt1 | contig 41417 bp, 35 predicted proteins | sample 9269771 | NCBI WGS metagenome assembly JAESGR01 (sample SAMN15739572, study PRJNA653492) | algae metagenome | isolation source: Chroococcus sp. CMT-3BRIN-NPC107 and co-occurring heterotrophs from well... | place: USA: Clark Mountains Wilderness, California | collected 2010-04-18 | reverse complement strand
CCGCAGGCGGTGTTTGGGTTGGGGTGTGGGGCGGGTCGGAGAAGCGAGCGGTGTCCACCTCGACGATGTCATGGCCGGGCGCGACCCGGCCATCTCGATCCGATGAACGCGCTGCCAGCCTCTTGAGCGACGGGCATCGCGGCCTTCATGTCGGGATGGCCGGGTCGCGCCCGGCCATGACACCGGAGAGACGGACCTCATCCGACCGGCCCCTCACCCCAGCCCTCTCCCCGCAAACGGGGAGAGGGAGTGCGGCAGCGGGGAGGGAGCGACCGCCGAACCGAATCCGCTCCTGCCGGGTTGAGGTCTTGTCCTCGCCCCTCCCGGTCCCCACCCTGTCCCCATGCCGCGCCGCGCCCTCCTGATCGTGAATGCCAAGAGCCGGAGCGGCGCGAGTCAGCTCGAGGCGTCGATCGAGGCCCTGCGGGCGGAGGGGGTCGAGCCGGTGCACCGGGATTGCGGCACGCGCGAGGGGCTCTCGCCGATCATCGTGGAGCACGGGCGCGACGTGGATTGCGTCGTGGTCGGCGGCGGCGACGGCACCCTCAACGCGGCGGCGCTCGGGGTCATCGAGCGGGATCTGCCCCTCGGGATCCTGCCGCTCGGCACCGCCAACGACCTCGCCCGCACCCTCGGCATCCCGGCCGACCTCGCGTCCGCGGCGCGGATCATCGCGCAAGGCCACACGCGCACGATCGATCTCGGGATCGTCAACGGCCAGCCCTTCTTCAACGTCGCCTCGCTCGGCCTCTCGGCGGACCTCGCGCAGCAGCTCACGCAGGACATCAAGCGCCGCTGGGGCCGGGCCGGCTATGCGCTGGTGGCGCTGCGCGTGCTCGCCCGGGCGCGGCCCTTCACGGCGACGATCACGAGCCGGGACGGCTCGGTGCGGGTCAAGACCCTGCAGATCGCCGTCGGCAACGGGCGCTATTACGGCGGCGGCAACGCGGTCGAGCGGACGGCGGCGATCGACGACCAGCACCTCGACCTCTACAGCCTGGAGCTCGCGCGCGCCTGGAAGCTCGCCTTCATGGCGCGCTCCTTCCGAACCGGGGAGCACGGCGCCTGGGAGGAGGTGCGCGCGATCCGGGCCAAGGAGTTCGACATCCACACCAAGCGGCCGCAGGCCATCAACGCCGACGGCGAGATCGTGACCCGGACCCCGGCCCATTTCACCATCCGCCCCAACGCCGTGACGGTGTTCACGCCGCCGATGACCGCGGAGACGTGAGGGGACCCTTAGGCCATCCCCTACGGCATCTCGATCTCGAACGCCGCCTCCCGGTGCCGCGGCCAGGATCCGGGCGCCACGTAGACCGCGTCGGCCCGCCAGGTCAGGCCCGCGGCCCACGGGTGGCGCGCGAGCCAGGCGCGGGCCGCGCGGGAGAAGCGCCGGCGCTTCTCCGCCGTGATCGCGGTCAGCGCGTCCCCCATCGCGCCGCGCGCCTTCACCTCCACGAACGCCACCGTGCCGCCGCGGCGGACCACGAGGTCGATCTCGCCGCCGGCGGCCGCGAAGCGCCGGGCGAGCGGGCGGTAGCCTTTCGCGAGGAGGTAGAGCAGCGCGATCGTCTCGGCCCAGCGGCCGCGGAGATAGGTGGCCCTGCGGCGCCCGGCCGGATCTCCGCGGCGCGGGCGAGAGCGCATCAGGACCCCTCGGCCTTGGCGAGCGTGAGCGCACGTCCGGAGAGGGCGCGCATCAGGAGCCCTTGGCCTTGGCGAGCGTGAGCGCCCGGGCGTAGACCTCGCGCTTCGGCAGGCCGAGGTCGGCGGCGACGAGGGCGGCGGCGTCCTTGATGGAGTGAGCCGCGAGGGCCGCCTCGAGCCGCTCGTCGAGCGCGGCGTCGGCCTCCGCGGCATGCATGGCCTCGGTGGCCTCGCCGATCATCACCACGATCTCGCCCCGCGGCGGACCTTCCGCGGCGAACTGCGCGGCGAGGTCGCCCAAGGGGCCGCGCCGCACGGTCTCGAACATCTTGGTGAGCTCGCGCGCCACCACGGCCGGGCGGTCGCCCAGCACCGCGGCGGCATCAGTGAGCATCTCAGGCAGGCGGTGCGGCGCCTCGAACAGCACGAGCGTGCCCGGGATCCCGCCGATCGCCCCGAGCCGCGTGCGCCGCGCCGCGCTCTTCGGCGGCAGGAAGCCCTCGAAGAAGAAGCGGTCGGTGGGCAGGCCCGACACCACGAGCGCGGCGGTGACGGCGGACGGCCCGGGGATCGGGATCACCGGCAGCCCCTCCGCGATCGCGGCCTGGACGAGCTTGTAGCCGGGATCCGAGACCAGCGGCGTGCCCGCATCCGAGACGAGCGCGAGCGCCTGGCCCTCGCGCAGGCGCTGGAGCATGCGCTCGCGGACGGCGTCGTTCGAGTGCTCGTGATAGGCGACGAGCGGCGTCGTGATGCCGTAATGGGCGAGCAGCGTCTTGGTGACCCGGGTGTCCTCGGCGAGCACCGAATCCGCCGCCGCGAGCGTCGCGAGCGCCCGGAACGACACGTCGCGCAGGTTGCCGATCGGGGTCGCGACCACGTAGAGCGCGGGGCTCAAGGGCTCGGCTTCCGCGGCGAGGCCGAAGGCCGTGAAGACGCCGCCGCGCACCTCGGGCCCGCGCCGGCGCGTGCGGTTGTCGATGCGCTGGCTCATGGGGCGCCGGCTCCGGTCGGCAGGGTTCGGGCGTCGATGCGCCGGTTCATGGAAGGCCGGCTCCGGTCGGCCCGTTCCGGGCGTCGGTCTGCTGGTTCATGGGATCCCGGCTCCGGGCGCCGCTCCGCTGGTTCATGGAAGGCCGGCTCCGTCCCTGATTCGGGGTGCCGGGAAGACCCGTCCGATTCTCGTTCTCATCGCGTCCCACTGTCGCACAGGCCGCGCGGACCGCGAAGGCTTCGGTCGCGGCTCCGCGAGGCGGCATTTGCATTTCGGCTCGCATCGTCATTCCATGGGCCCGAACGGCGGAGGGGCCCGGATCGGCCCGCATCGGCTGTTCCATGAGCACAAACGGCGGACGGGGCCCAGACCCCTGCGTCATGGGGGCATGACGATGATGCGTCTTTCTCTTTCGGCGGACCGGCGGACCGGCCCGGCCGCCTCGGCGCCGGCTCCTGCGGCCGGCCTGCGGGCGGCCGCCGCGGGGGCTCCGGTTCGTGCGGCCGGCCTGCGGGCGGCTGCCGCGGGGGCTCTGGCGCTGGCGCTCGCGGGGTGCGTCGGCGGCGGCATGGCCCCGCCCCGGCCGGTCGGGACCGCGGAGGCGCCGCCCGCGGCTCCCGTCCAGGCGCCCGCCGGCGACGTCATCGGGACGGGCTCGGTCAAGGTCGCGCTGATCCTGCCGCTCTCGGGCGCGGGCACCGGCGCCGTGGCGGCGCGCGCCATGCGCAACGCGGCCGAACTCTCGCTCGCCGAGTTCCAGAACCCGGACCTCACGATCCTGGTCAAGGACGACCGCGGCACGCCCGAGGGCGCGCAGGCCGCCGCGCAGGCGGCGGTCCAGGAGGGGGCGGAGCTCATCATCGGCCCGCTCTTCGCCGGCACCGTTCAGGCGGCCGGCACGGTCGCGCGCCAGGCCGGGCGTCCGATGCTCGCCTTCTCGAGCGACGCCGGCGTCGCGGCGCGCGGCGTCTATCTCCTGAGCTTCCTGCCGGGAGCGGAGGTCGAACGGGTGGTCGAACACGCGGCGCAATCGGGCCGGCGCTCGATCGCGGCGCTGGTGCCCGAGACCACCTACGGCAGCGTGGTCGAGGCGCAGTTCCGCGAGGCCGCGGCCCAGCGCGGCCTGCGGGTCGCGGCGATCGAGCGCTACCCGGCCGGCCAGCCGCAGGGCGCCGTGGAGCGCCTGCGGCCGATCATCGCCGGCGCCGCGCCCCAGGCCGACGCGCTCCTGATCCCGGAGAACGGCGACGGCATCGCGGCCGTGGGCGAGGCCCTGCAGGCGGCTGGCTTCAACCCCGCCCGGGTCAAGCCGCTGGGCACGGGCGTGTGGAACGAGCCGCGCGTCTTCGCGGTGCCGGCGCTCCAGGGCGGCTGGTTCGCGGCCCCCGACAACCGCGGCTACAACGCGTTCGCGGGCCGCTACCGCGCGCGCTTCGGGGGCGATCCGACGCGGATCGCGACCCTGTCCTACGACGCGGTCTCGCTCGCGGCCGCGCTCGCCCGCACGCAGGGGTCGCAGCGCTTCTCGGAGGAGGTGCTCACCAACCCGTCGGGCTTCGCGGGCGCGGACGGGGTGTTCCGCTTCCGCACGGACGGCACCAACGACCGTTCGCTCGCCGTGCAGGAGATCCGCTCCGGCGGGCCGGTCCTCGTCAGCCCGGCGCCCCGCGCTCTGCCCGGGACGTGAGGGGGCCGCGGAGCGTTTCCTCAAGCCCCCGCCTCGGCCATGAGCGGGGCGCAGCCCCCCTGCGGCCCCGCGCGGCTAGGCGGGCGGCCGGCGGCCTGATACACAGCGCGCCCAAAGGCGCGGGACAGGTCCTTTCGGCGCCGCACGGGGGTCTTCAGGCCATGGACAAGTTCACCGTTCTCGAGGGCGTCGCGGCGCCGATGCGGATCGTCAACGTCGACACCGACATGATCATCCCGAAGCAGTACCTGAAGACCATCAAGCGCACGGGCCTGGGCTCGGGCCTCTTCGCCGAGATGCGCTACCGCGACGACGGCTCCGAGAACCCCGACTTCGTCCTCAACCAGCCGGCCTACCGCAAGGCTCAGGTTCTGGTCGCGGGCGACAATTTCGGCTGCGGCTCGTCCCGCGAGCACGCGCCCTGGGCGCTGCTCGACTTCGGCATCCGCTGCGTGATCTCCACGAGCTTCGCCGACATCTTCTACAACAACTGCTTCAAGAACGGCATCCTGCCCATCAAGGTCTCGCCCGAGGATCTCGAGAAGCTCTTCGACGACGCCGACCGCGGCGCCAACGCGACGCTGACGATCGACCTCGAGCGCCAGGAGATCCGCGGCCCCGACGGCGGCCGCATCGCGTTCGAGATCGACCCCTTCCGCAAGCACTGCCTCCTCAACGGCCTCGACGACATCGGCCTGACCCTCGAGAAGGCGTCCGCGATCGATTCCTACGAGCGGAAGCTCGGCGAGCGCGCCTGGGCCTGAGGGGCACACATCCTGAGTCTCGTCCCCGGCCGGGGATGACACGGTGGATCCGTTGGCGCTGGCACGCTCCGGCCGCGGATGACACGGTGGGTCTCCCCTCCGCCGCGGGCGGCCCTAGACCGACCGCTCCATCACGGCGAGGTGGCCCGGCACCGGCGCGCCGCGGTCCTCGCGGGTCGAGACCGGCTCGAACAGCACCATCGTGAATCCCGTCGCGGCCGCGAGGTCGCGCAGGTAGGCCTCGCCGTGGGCGTAGCGGGCGTCCTCGCCCAGCACCACGCCGTCGCCCGGGTGCGCTTGGACCGTGAAGGCAAGGAAGCCGCCGCGGGCGAGGACCCGGCGGGATTCCCGGAACGCATCGCCGAGATCCGCCAGGTAGACGAAGACGTCCGCGGCCACGACGAGGTCGGCCTCGCCGGCCGCGCGTCCCGCCAGGAAGGCGACGAGTTCGGCCTCGTGCAGGGCGTCGTAGAGGCGGGTCTTCCTCGCCTGCGCGAGCATGCGCGGCGACAGGTCGACGCCCTCGATGGCCGCGACCGTGCCCGCAAGCGCGCGCGCCATCAGGCCGGTGCCGCAGCCGAGGTCGAAGGCGCGGCGGAAGCGGACATCGCGCACCCGCCGGGAGGCGGCGCGGCGGAGCGCATCGGCGATCAGCTCCGGCCCGCGATAGTTCAGCCCCTCGACGAGATGGCGCTCGAAGCGCGGCGCATAGTCGTCGAACAGGGCGCGCACGTAGGAATCGGTGATCGCGGCCTGGGGCTCCAGGGCGCCGCAATGGGCGAGGTCGATCCGCACCCCCATGGGATCGGCGGGATCGAGGGCGAGCGCGGCCGCGAGCGACGCCACCGCCTCCTCCCGCGCCCCGAGCGCCAGGAGGGCGCGGCCCAGCAGCGCGTGGCCGGCGGCGAAATGCGGCGCGAGCTCGAGGGCCTGGCGCGCGAGGTCGGCGGCGGCCGCGAAATCGGCCTCGTCGAAGGCGCCCTTGGCGTAAGCATAGCGCCGGTCGGCCAGGAGATCGCCCGAGGCGCCGGAGGACGGGAGCGGGGACATGGGCGCGGGATGCAGACCCCCGCCCGCGAAGTCAATCCGGCGCCCTTACGCGGCAAGCCGCGCCATGGCGGCGTTGAGGCATTCGACCGCGACCGCGCGGCCCGCGCGGGCCACGAGGGCGCAGCCGCGCGGGATCTCCTGCCAGCCCCGCGCCCGGTCGTCGATCGGCTCGGAGACCACGAGCAGGCTGCCGGCGCTCTCGCGGAAATAGAGCGTCGGGGGGCGGTCGTCGCTCGCCCAGCGGTAGGCGTAGAGATGGGTGCCGTCCGTGTAGGCGGCGGTGAAGCGCAGGGGCTCGCCGATGCCGGCGCCGCCCATGAGGTCGCGCACCACCTGCAGGGTCCGCGCCATGGCGGCCACGGGCTCGTCGGCGAGGCCGAGCGAGAGCGCGATCAGGAACAGGGCCTCCGAATCCGTGGTGCCGAGGCGGCTGTCGTAGAGGGTGTCGGGGATGAGCCCGTCGATGCGGCGGCGGATGCGGCCGTATCCGCCCACCTGCCCGTTGTGCATGAAGAGGTGCGACCCGTGCGCGAAGGGATGGCAGTTCGCCCGGGTGCTCGCGGTGCCGGTCGAGGCGCGCACATGGGCGAAGAACAGGTGCGAGCGCATGTGGGCGCACAGCGACTTCAGGTTCTCGTCCGACCAGGCCGGTCGGATCTCGCGGTAGAGGCCCGGCTCCTCGGGCTCGCCGTACCAGCCGATCCCGAACCCGTCGCCGTTGGTCTCGGTCTTGGCCTCCGTGGCGTGCAGCGACTGGTGCACGAGGGAATGCGCCGGGGCGCAGACGTGATCGGCGAGGAAGACCGGTTCGCCCCGGTAGGCGAGAAAGCGGCACATGCCCGATGAGACCTGCAGGTGAAGCGCGGCAGGAGGCTAGCATCGGGAGGTTAGGGTGAACAACCCGTTAACAACCCCGCGTCGGTGCGCGCCGCAGCGGCCGGCCGGACGCGTCTTGTCGGGCTTGCCCTTCGCAGCGCCGGTTTTTGGCGACGTCGCCCTACCGCGTCTTCTCGGGCTTGCCCTTGGTGGCCCCCGTCTTCGTGGGATCGGCCTGGGCGGTCGCGGGCGCCTCGCAGGAGAGGTCGAGGGTCTGGACCTTGCGGGTGCGCCCGACCTTCACGTCGACCTCGAGCGGCGCGCAGGTGGCGTCGTCGAGCAGGAAGGCCTTGTAGGCCTGCCCGTCGGCCCCGAAGGAGAGGCCCCCGAAGGCGCGGTAGAGCAGGGTCTTGGGGACGTCGCCGGCGCTCTGCTTCACGCTTACCTGGGCCATGTCGCGGGCGATGCTGCGCGAGCCCTCGCCGTTCTTCGGCCCCGAGAACACGAGCGTCACCAGGACGGCGTTGGCGGGTTCGCCGAGGTCGCTTCCCGCCTGGGGCAGGTTCTTGAACGGCTTCTTCTGCGCCGCGAGGTCGTCCGACCAGCGGCCCGAGCGTTCGAGGAAGGCCTGCATCCGGACCCCGGTGATCGCGACGCTCTCCTGCGCGAGCGCGGGGAGGCCGGCGAGGATCAGGACGGCGGACGCGAGGGCAATGGGCAGACGGGGCATGAACGGGCTCCTCAGCGGATCGGGGGCCTCGGGGCGAAGGTCCGGCAGCGCACCGACCCCGGGCCGGGGTCGTCGTTGGTCGCGTTGCGGGCGGCGGCCCTTTCGCCTAAAGCCTAGGTTCTTTCCGTTCCTCAACGCCGGCGCCCGACCGGTGATCCATCCAGGCGAGAGAAATTCCCGTGCCCTCCTGCGCGCCCATCGCATCGCCCGTCTCCGCGGCCCGCCGCGCCGGGCTCCCGCCCCGGCCGATCCGCACGCACGGGGCGGCCCGCCGCACGAGGTTCCTGCCCGCCCTCGCCCTCGCGTTCGCCCTCCTGCCCGCGCCGGCGCTCGCGGCCGAACTCGACGGCCGGGCCCTCGGCGTCCTGTGGGCGCTGCCCTTCGCCGGGATCCTGCTCTCGATCGCGCTCTTTCCCCTGCTGGCGCCGCATGCCTGGGAGCACCATCAGGGCAAGATCGCGGCCTTCTGGGGGCTGCTCGTCCTCGTCCCGATGGCGCTGGTCTACGGGCCCGGCACGGCGATCGGGGCGCTCGTCCACACGGCGCTCCTCGAATACATCCCCTTCATCCTGCTGCTGCTCGCGCTCTTCACGGTCGCGGGCGGCATCGTGATCCGCGGCAACATCCACGGCGCGCCGGTCGCCAACACGGTGCTGCTCCTCATCGGCATGGGGCTCGCGAGCTTCATCGGCACCACGGGCGCCTCCATGGTGATGATCCGGCCCGTGATGCGCGCCAACGACGACCGCCTCCACAACGTCCACGTGGTCGTGTTCTTCATCTTCCTGGTGTCGAACATCGGCGGCTCGCTCACGCCGCTCGGCGATCCGCCGCTGTTCCTCGGCTTCCTGCGCGGGGTCGATTTCTTCTGGACCACCACGCATCTCTTCCCCGAGACGGTGCTCGCGAGCGCGATCGTGCTCGCGGCGTTCTTCGCGGTCGACACCTATCTCTACCGCCGCGAGGGCCGCATCCGCCCGGATCCGACGCCGGACCGCCCCGTGCAGGTCACGGGCGGGATCAACTTCGTCCTGATCCTCGTGATCATCGGCGCGATCCTCATGAGCGCCGCCTTCGATCTCGGCCGCGTCACCGTGCTCGGCACCGAGGTCGAGCTCGCCAACGCGTTGCGCGACCTGATCATGGTGGCGGTCACGGCCGCCTCGCTCGCCCTGACCTCGAAAGCCGACCGGGCCGAGAACGGCTTCTCGTGGGGACCGATCCTGGAGGTCGCGAAGCTCTTCGCCGGAATCTTCGTCGCCATCATCCCGGTGCTCGCGATGCTGAAGGCCGGCCGCGAGGGCGCGTTCTCCGGTCTCGTCGGTCTCGTGACGAACCCGGACGGCTCGGCCAACAACGCCGCGTATTTCTGGCTCACGGGCGGGCTCTCGTCCTTCCTCGACAACGCGCCCACCTACCTCGTCTTCTTCGAGCTCGCCGGCGGCGATCCCGGGCGGCTCATGACGCAGGGCGCGACCACGCTCGCGGCGATCTCGGCCGGCGCGGTGTTCATGGGCGCCAACACCTATATCGGCAACGCCCCCAACTTCATGGTCTACGCCATCGCCCGCGAGGGCGGCGTGAAGATGCCAAGCTTCTTCGGCTACATGCTGTGGTCGGGCCTGGTGCTGATCCCGACCTTCGTGATCGTGACGCTGGTGTTCTTCCGGTAGCGGGCCGCCTAACCCCCTCTCCCCGTACACGGGGAGAGGGCTGGGGTGAGGGGCCGGTCGGAAAAGCGAGCCGCATCCGCTTCAACGATGTCATGGCCGGGCTTGGCGAGGCCACCTCGATTGGAGGAGCGCACCGGCCCCAGGCGACACGCGCACCGAGGCCTTCGCGTCGGGATGGCCGGGTCGAGCCCGGCCATGACACGGATGCACCGAGCTTTTCCGACCCGTCCCTCACCCCGACCCTCTCCCCGTAAACGGGGAGAGGGAGTCCACCTGCGGGTCGAGGGAGGTCAGCTCACCCCAGCCGCTCCGCCACGTCCTCCGCGATCGAGAGCGCGGAGGTCAGCCCCGGGCTCTCGATGCCGAACAGGTGCACCAGACCGGGCAGGCCGTGCTCGGCAGGGCCGTCGATCAGGAAGTCGGCCGCCGGCTCGCCGGGGCCGGTGAGCTTCGGGCGGATACCGGAATAGTCGGGCACCAGCGCCCCGTCGGGCAGGCCGGGCCAGTAGCGGCGGATCGAGGCGTAGAAGCTCTCGGCCCGGCGCGGGTCGACCTCGTAGACCTCCGAGGTGATCCACTCCACGTCCGGCCCGAAGCGCATGCGCCCGGCCAAGTCCAGCGTCACGTGGGTGCCGAGGCCGCCCTCGACGGGGGCGGGGTAGATCAGGCGGCGGAAGGCGGGCCGTCCGGTGCAGCCGAAATAGTTGCCCTTGGCGAGGACGAGCCGCGGCACGCGCTCGGGCGGGTACCCCTCCGTGGCCCGCGCGATCGCCTGCGCCCCGAGCGCCGCCGCGTTCACCACCGCCTCGACCTCGAGCTCCATGGGCTCCGGCCCGCCGACCGCGGCGCTCCACCCGGCGCCCGCGCGGGAAAGGCGCTCCACGGGGGCATGGAACGCGATCATCCCGCCCGCGCCCTCCAGGTCGCCCTGGAGCGCCAGCATGAAGGCATGGCTGTCGATGATGCCGGTCTCGGGAGACAGCACCGCCCCCGTGCAGGCCAGTTCCGGCTCCAGGGCGCGGGCTTCGGCGCCCGAGAGGAGGGTCAGCGCCTCGACGCCGTTCGTGACGCCCTGCTGATGGATGCCCTCGATCTTGGCCTGTTCGAGGTCGTTCGTGGCGACGATCAGCTTGCCGCATTTCCTGTGCGGCACCCCGTGGCTCTCGCAGTAGGCGTAGAGCATCCGCCGCCCGGCGACGCAGTGGCGGGCGCGCAACGACCCGGCGGGATAGTACATGCCGCCGTGGATCACCTCGGAATTGCGCGAGGAGACCCCGGAGCCGATGCCGTCCGCCTTCTCGGCGACGATCACCTCGTGGCCGCGGAGCGCCAGCGCCCGGGCGATCGCGAGGCCCACCACGCCGGCGCCGATGACGAGGACGTTCATGGAACCAGACCCCGCAAGGCCGGAGCCGAGGAGCCGGTGCGACCTGTCGGATCCATCCCGATCACAAGAACATTCATGCGAAGAAGTCCCTCGACGAAAAACGGCGGCCCCGAGGGCCGCCGTCTCAGATGCCTGACCGGCGACGCCGGGCGGGGCCCTTTTCAGGCCGCGATCGACATCTGCGGCGCGGCCGCCTTCACGTCCGCGTCCACGTAAGGCTCGAACTGCTGGAAGTTCTTCTCGAACATGCCCACCAGTCGCTTCGCGGTCTCGGCGAAGGCGGCTTTGTCCTGCCAGGTCTTCACCGGGTACAGGATGTGGGGCTCGACGCCCGGGACCGAGGTCGGGACCGCGAAGCCGAAGTAGGGGTCGCGGCGGAAATCGGCGCGGTTGAGCGAGCCGTCGAGCGCCGCGGTGAGGAGGCGGCGGGTGACGCGGATCGGCATGCGCCGCCCGACCCCGTAGCCGCCGCCGGTCCAGCCGGTGTTGACGAGCCAGCAATCCACCGAATGCTTGGCGATGAGATCGCGCAGCAGATTGCCGTAGACGGAGGGGTGCAGCGGCAGGAACGGCGAGCCGAAGCAGGTCGAGAACTCGGGCTCGACGCCGACGAGGCCTTTCTCGGTGCCCGCCACCTTGGCGGTGTAGCCGGAGAGGAAGTGGTACATCGCTTCCGCGGGCGTGAGCTTGGCGATCGGGGGCATGACCCCGAAGGCGTCGGCGGTGAGCATCACGATGTTCTTCGGCATGCCGGCGCGCCCCGTCGGGCTCGCGTTCGGGATGAAGTCGAGCGGATAGGCGCAGCGCGTGTTCTCGGTCTTCGACTCGTCGTCGAAGTCGGGCAGGCGGGAGATCGGGTCCACCACCACGTTCTCGAGCACGGTGCCGAAGCGCTCGGTGGTGGCGTAGATCTCGGGCTCGGCCTCGCGCGACAGGCGGATCGTCTTGGCGTAGCAGCCGCCCTCGAAGTTGAACACGCCGGCCGGGCCCCAGCCGTGCTCGTCGTCGCCGAGGAGCGTGCGGTTCGGGTCGGCCGAGAGCGTGGTCTTGCCGGTGCCCGACAGCCCGAAGAACAGGGCGACGTCGTTGCGCTCGCCCACGTTGGCCGAGCAGTGCATCGGCAGCACTTTAAGCCCCGGCAGCAGGAAGTTCAGGAAGGTGAAGACCGACTTCTTCATCTCGCCCGCGTAGGACGTGCCGCCGATCAGCACGATGCGGCGGGTGAAGTCGATCGCGATCACGGTCTCGGAGCGGCAGCCGTGGCGGGCCGGGTCGGCCCTGAAGGACGGCAGGTCCACGATCGTCATGTCGGGGACGTAAGCAGTGAGCTCGCCGGGCTCGGGCCGGATCAGGAGGTTGCGGATGAAGAGCGAGTGCCAGGCGAGCTCCGCGAACACGCGCGCCTTGATGCGGTAGTTCGGGTCGGCGCCGCCGTAGAGGTCCTGGGCGAAGAGTTCCTTGCCTTCCGCGTGGCTGATGAAGTCCGCGAGCAGGACGTCGAACTGCTCCTTCGTCATCGCCTTGTTGTTGTCCCACCACAGGACGGATTCGGTCGTGGCGTCGCGGACCACGAACTTGTCCTTGGGCGAGCGGCCGGTGTGGATGCCGGTGTCGGCGAGGAGCGCGCCGCCGTGCACGATCTCGGCCTCGCCGTTCCGGATGGAGTGCTCGTAGAGGCCGGGCGCGCCGAGGTTCCAGTACACCCGTTTGAGATTGCGGAAGCCGAAGGTCTCTGCGCCCTTGGCGCTGTTGAAGAGGCCGAGATTGTCCACGACGTTTGCTCCTGGTCGCCTCCTCACCCGGGCCCGACCGGGCCATCAGCGGATGGTTCAGCTTGGCTCTTGTTGGTTGCGCCCGCCGGGCGGGACCGGCGGCCGAAAAGGCGGTCGATGAGGTGGCCTTAGGCGGGCCGGCAGTCGGAAGGCGGTCGATGAAGAAAGGAAAGATCTTTCGCCGTCAACCACACCCGATAAAGCTAGGCTCCGGTCGACAGGATTCCACGGCAGGCTGCGGCATTTCGCCAGCCGGACGGCACGGCGCGGCCTTCGTCACGTCGCCGCCGCGCGGGCCCGGTTCGCGAGCGCGACCAGGGTCGCGCGCAGGGCGGCCGCGTCGCGCACGGGCTGCGGGAAGGCGACCCGGGCGGTGCGGTCGCCCGCCTGGAGGTCGATTCCCTCCGGATCGAGGCCGCTCGCCCGCCACTCCCCCGCGGCCTCGCCGGCGAGCCGCGTCGCGTAGAGACCGAGCGCCTCCCGGTGGTCCTCGTTCATGTGGGCGAGCGCCCCGGCCTCGGCGGCGAGCAGCGCCTCCGCGCCCGCGAGGTCGGTGAGGAGGTCGGACGCGCCCAGCGTCGCGGCGCGGGCGAAGCCGCCGTTGAGGTGCCCGCCCTCGACGGCCAGGCGCCAGAACGAGAAATCCCCGAAATCGGCGTAAAGCTTCGCCTTCGGGTGCCGGGCGAGGAAGCGCTCCCGGGCCCTCGGCTCGGCGGTACGCTCCGCCCGGCCCAGCACGGTGAGCCGGGGATGGGCGAGGGGATCGCCCTTGCCGCCTTCCGCGAGCAGGACCGAGGCCCGGGGATCGGCCTCGAGGTTGAGGGTGTGGGCCGAGAGCCGCGACATCAGCAGGAGCGGCGACCCGTCCGCATCGGTCGCCACGGTCACCAGGGAGGCGAAGGGGTGGCCGGTCGCCCGGTCGAGGGTGGCCAGCGCCCCGGCCCGGATCCGGCGCAGCAGGTGCCGGGCGAGCGCGGGCGCGTCGAAATCGGGCGCCGGGGGGACGGGAGCGCCCGGCGGGCTCTCCGGCGCCGGCTCTCCGGCCGGGCCTGGGGTCGTGGAAGCCATGGCCTCTCCTTCGCTCGGCGGGCCTGCCCGGGGGGCGCCCGCCGCGTCATCCACCTCTTCATGGGCGGTTCACGGAGGTGGGGCTCGTAATCGGGCCCGCAAGGGCTTAACTGTGCTGCGCCACCGCAGCCGGCCCGGTCGCCTTCGGGCGCCTTGGCCGCAAGTGTGGCGAGGCGATGGCGTTTTCGGGCACGTTTCGGCGCATGGCGCGTTGACGGCCCGGAGGCCTCGAGCCTCTCTTGGGCTTCAAGCCTCTGGGCTTCGGGCCATTTTGGGCTTCAAGCCCTTCTTGGGCTGAGGCGGGACCGAGCGGCCGACGCCGCGCGGCGCCGCCGCAGATGTAAGGATATCAGGAATGCCGACGATCGCTCTCGTCGACGACGACCGCAACATCCTGACCTCGGTCTCGATCGCGCTCGAGGCGGAAGGCTACCGCATCCAGACCTACACGGACGGAGCCTCGGCCCTCGACGGCCTGAAGCAGACGCCGCCCGACCTCGCGATCCTCGACATCAAGATGCCGCGCATGGACGGGATGGAGCTGCTCAGGCGCCTGCGCCAGAAATCCGACGTGCCCGTGATCTTCCTGACCTCCAAGGACGAGGAGATCGACGAGCTCTTCGGCCTCAAGATGGGCGCGGACGACTTCATCCGCAAACCCTTCTCGCAGCGCCTCCTGGTCGAGCGCGTGAAGGCGGTCCTGCGCCGCTTCGCGCCCAAGGACGTCGCGGCCCCGCGCGAGCCCGACGCCAAGGCGCTGGAGCGCGGCCAGCTCATGATGGACCCGGAGCGCCACACCTGCACCTGGCGCGGCGAGCCCGTCACCCTCACGGTGACCGAGTTCCTGATCCTGCAGGCGCTGGCCCAGCGCCCGGGCGTGGTGAAGAGCCGCAACGCCCTGATGGATGCCGCCTACGACGACCAGGTCTACGTGGACGACCGCACCATCGACAGCCACATCAAGCGCCTGCGCAAGAAGTTCAAGGCGGTCGACAACAACTTCGAGATGATCGAGACGCTCTACGGCGTCGGCTACCGCTTCAAGGAAGCGTGAGGCCGCCTCGGCTGCGCCCCGCATGACGACGCCTCTCCCGGAGCGGCCGGCGCCCGACGGGGGCTCCGATTGGGATCGCATGACGGCCGAACCCGCCCTCCTGCCCGTTCCGCCCGAGGACCCGCCGGCGCCCCAGGGGATCCTCGCGCGCCTGCGCCAGGCGGGGCTCGATCTGAGGCAGCGCGTCTCGTCGAGCCTGACGCGGCGCATCGTGCTGCTCAACCTCGTCGGCCTCGTGGCGCTGCTGCTCGGCTTCCTCTACCTCAACCAGTTCCGCGAGGGGCTGATCGAGGCCCGGGTCCAGAGCCTGCTCACGCAAGGAGAGATCATCGCGGGCGCGATCGCGGCCTCGGCGACGGTCGAGCCCGACACGATCACCATCGACCCCGACCGGCTGCTCCAGATGCAGGCCGGCGAGACCTTCGGGCTCGGCGACGAGATCTCGCCGCTCGAGTTCTCGATCAACCCGGAGCGCGTGGCGCCGCTGCTGCGCCGCCTCGTGACGCCGACCCGCACCCGCGCCCGCATCTACGACCGCGAAGCCTCGCTCCTGCTCGATTCCCGCTCGCTCATCTCGCGCGGCGACATCCTGCGCCTCGACCTGCCGCCGCTGCAGGACGACCCGACCCTCATGGAGCAGGTCTGGAACCGCCTGCGCGGCCTCGCGCCCCGCGGCAGCCGCCCGGTCCTCGAGGAGATCGGCCCGGCGAACGGGCGCAGCCTCGCGGAGGTCCAGCAGGCCCTCAACGGCCAGACCGCGAACGCCGTGCGCGAGAACGACCGCGGCGAGACCATCGTCTCGGTCGCGGTGCCGGTGCAGCGCTTCCGCGCCGTGCGCGGCGTGCTGCTGCTCTCGACGCAAGGGGGCGACATCGACGCCATCATCGCCTCCGAGCGCTTCGCCCTCCTGCAGGTGTTCCTCGTCGCCGCGCTCGTGATGATGATCCTGTCGCTCCTCCTCGCCAACGGGATCGCCGACCCCGTGCGGCGCCTCGCGGAAGCGGCCGAGCGCGTCCGCTGGGGCACCAAGGCGCGCCAGGAGATCCCCGACTTCACCGACCGCTCCGACGAGATCGGCCACCTCTCGGGCGCCTTGCGCGACATGACGCAGGCTCTGTACAACCGCATCGACGCCATCGAGAGCTTCGCGGCCGACGTGGCGCACGAGCTCAAGAACCCGCTGACGTCGCTGCGCAGCGCCGTCGAGACCCTGCCGCTCGCCCGCTCCGACGAGTCGCGCCAGCGCCTGCTCTCGATCATCCAGCACGACGTGCGCCGCCTCGACCGGCTCATCAGCGACATCTCGGACGCCTCGCGCCTCGACGCCGAACTCGCCCGCGCCGAGGCCGAGCCCGTCGACATGGTGCGCCTCCTCGAGGCCGTGACCGGCGTCGCCAACGAGCGCCGCCGCCCGGGCGATCCCCCGATCAGGCTCAACGTGGAGCGGCCCGCGCGGGGGCGCGACGCCTTCCTGGTGCTCGGCCACGACAGCCGCCTCGGCCAGGTCATCAACAACCTCCTCGACAACGCCCGCTCGTTCTCGCCGCCCGGCGGGACCGTGCGGGTGAGCTTGCGGCGCCAGCGCTCCCGGATCGAGGTCACGGTGGAGGACGACGGGCCCGGCATCCCGCCCCACGCCCTCGACCGGGTGTTCGAGCGCTTCTACACCGACCGCCCGGAGGAGCAGGGCTTCGGCCAGAATTCCGGCCTCGGCCTCTCGATCTCGCGCCAGATCATCGAGGCCCACCGGGGCACGATCCAGGCCGAGAACCGCCTCGGCGAGCCCGACGAGACCGGCGAGCCGCGGCGGCTGGGCGCCCGCTTCGTGGTGCGCCTGCCGGCGGCCGGCCTCCCGCCGGAGCCGCACCGCGGGGAGCGCGAGCGCCATGCCTGAGCCCCGCCGCGCCGGACGGGCAGAGCCCGCTGGGGAGCGCAGCCGTCATGGCTGAGCCCGACGGCCCGGCCGGCACGGTTCACGCCTCCTGCGTGCTCGTCGGCGAGGCCGGGATCCTGATCGAGGGCGCCTCGGGGGCGGGCAAATCGACGCTGGCACGGGAGATCGTGGCGGCCGCCCGGCTCGCGGGCCGCTTCGCCCGCCTCGTCAGCGACGACCGCACCCGGCTCGAGATCCGTCACGGCCGCCTCGTTGCCCATGCGGTCGCGGCGATCGCGGGGCGGATCGAGATCCGCGGGCTCGGAATCGTCGGAGCCGCCCACGAGGGGAGCGCGGTGGTGCGGTTGCGCTTAAGTCTTTCGTCGGATGCGCCGCCGCGCTGGCCTCTCCCGGAGGAGAGCCTGGCGCCGCTCTGCGGCATCATGGTTCCTCGTCTTTTCCTGCAGAGTGGCGCAGCGTCCGCTCCCCTCGTGCTCGCCTGGCTCGATGCGCAGGCGAGCCGGCTCGTGGCGCTGTGAGACCCGACGGTCCGCGATGCCGTCCCGGGTCGCGGCGGGGGGTGAGGACACTCGTGACACTGTGATGAACATTTCGACCCGACGCCCTTGCGCTCCGCTTCGCGGTGCACAAAATAGCGGCCCTGCTCACCCGAGCGACCGGAACAGTGACATTATGATTGGCATGGTGCTCGTCACCCACGGGCAGCTCGCGACGGAGTTCAGAGCCGCGCTGGAGCATGTGGTGGGTCCGCAGGAGCAGCTGGAAACCATCACGATCGGTCCCGAAGACGACATGGAGACCCGGCGCAAGGACATCATGGATGCCGTCTGCCGCGTGAACTCCGGGGCCGGCGTGGTGGTGCTCACCGACATGTTCGGCGGCACGCCCTCGAACCTGGCGCTCTCCTGCATGAACGGCGGCTCGGTCGAGGTCGTGGCCGGGATCAACCTGCCGATGCTGATCAAGCTCGCCAGCGTGCGCGACGAGGAGCCCTTGGGCGACGCCGTGATCCACGCCCAGGAAGCCGGGCGCAAGTACATCAACGTGGCGTCCCGCGTGCTCTCGGGCAAATAGGACGGACCGCGCGATGGGCTCCTTCTCCGCCGCCGAAGAGGATTGCCCGCCCGCTTCCGTCCCCGAGGGGGCGCTCGCGCGGGAATTGCCCATCATCAACCGCAAGGGCCTGCACGCCCGCGCCTCGGCCAAGTTCGTCCAGACCGTGGAGCGCTACGATTCCGACGTCACCGTCACGCGCTGCGGCGAGACGGTGGGCGGGCGCTCCATCATGGGCCTCCTGACGCTGGGCGCCGCGCAAGGCACCACCATCACGGTGACGGCCAGGGGCGAGGACGCGGCCGCCTGCCTCGACGGCATCGCGGCGCTTCTCGCCAACCGCTTCGGCGAGGACGAGTAGGCTCGAGGCCCCGCCCATCCGACGGCACGATTCTTCCGAGACAAGGCGAGTGGCGCCGTCCCGCGGGCCGTCCGCCCGCGCCTCCACGCGCGGCTCCTGCGCCAGATCATATAAAGACATCTTTATATCTTGATTGCCTCGGCCGCCGGCCGGTGCTATGGAGCGCGCCGACCGAAGCATCGCGCGCGAGAAGGACCGATGACGCAAGCTGCACTGAAAGTAGCCCCGCAGGGCGACTACCTCGTCAAGGACATCAGCCTGGCCGATTGGGGCCGCAAGGAGATCTCGATCGCCGAGACCGAGATGCCCGGCCTCATGGCGGTGCGCGAGGAATACGGCCCGCGCCAGCCCCTGAAGGGCGCGCGGATCGCGGGCTCGCTCCACATGACGATCCAGACCGCCGTGCTGATCGAGACCTTGAAGGCGCTCGGCGCCGACATCCGCTGGGTCTCGTGCAACATCTACTCGACCCAGGACCACGCCGCCGCCGCGATCGCGGCCGCCGGCATCCCGGTCTTCGCCTACAAGGGCGAGAGCCTCGTCGAGTACTGGGACTTCACCGCGAAGCTGTTCGACTGGCATGACGGCGGCGTGCCCAACATGATCCTCGACGACGGCGGCGACGCCACTATGCTGGTGCATCTGGGCCTGCGCGCCGAGCAGGGCGACACCGCCTTCCTCGACAAGCCGGCTTCGGAGGAGGAGGAGGTCTTCTTCGCGCTGATCAAGCGCCTGCTCAAGGAGAAGCCGAAGGGTTGGTTCGCTGGCGTGGCGGGCGCCATCAAGGGCGTCTCGGAAGAGACCACCACGGGCGTGCACCGCCTCTACATCATGGAGAAGGAGGGCAAGCTCCTCTTCCCCGCGATCAACGTCAACGACTCGGTCACCAAGTCGAAGTTCGACAACCTCTACGGCTGCCGCGAATCCCTCGTCGACGGCATCCGCCGCGGCACGGACGTCATGATGGCCGGAAAGGTCGCGATGGTCGCGGGCTTCGGCGACGTCGGCAAGGGCTCGGCCGCTTCGCTCCGTCAGGCCGGCTGCCGCGTGCTCGTGTCCGAGGTCGACCCGATCTGCGCGCTCCAGGCCGCCATGGAGGGCTACGAGGTCACCACGATGGAGGACGCCGCGCCGCGCGCCGACATCTTCGTGACCGCCACGGGCAACAAGGACGTCATCACCCTCGACCACATGCGCGCCATGAAGGACCGGGCGATCGTCTGCAACATCGGCCACTTCGACAACGAGATCCAGGTCGCGGGCCTCAAGAACCTGAAGTGGCAGAACATCAAGCCGCAGGTCGACGAGATCGAGTTCCCCGACGGGCACCGGATCATCCTGCTCTCGGAGGGCCGCCTCGTGAACCTCGGCAACGCGATGGGCCACCCGTCCTTCGTGATGTCGGCCTCGTTCACGAACCAGACCCTGGCGCAGATCGAGCTCTTCGCCAACGAGGGCAAGTACGAGCGCAAGGTCTACACCCTGCCGAAGCACCTCGACGAGAAGGTCGCGATGCTGCACCTCGAGAAGATCGGCGTGAAGCTCACCAAGCTGCGCCCCGACCAAGCCTCCTATATCGGCGTGTCCGAGCAGGGCCCGTTCAAGCCGGACCACTACCGGTACTGAGGACGGCACGACATCAACCCTCCCCCCTCCGCGGGGGAGGGTGGCGAGCGGAGCGAGCCGGGAGAGGGGCGGTCCTCGCGAGCCACGCTGATGCCGTGCCCTTCTCCCTCCCCTCAGGGGAGGGTGGCGCCCGAAGGGCGACGGGTGGGGTGTTCGCCGAAGGCGAGCTCTTGGCCCAGCCTTGCAGGATGCGCTTCGCGCAGCACCCCACCCCGCGCGGCTGCGCCGCGTCGCCCTCCTCTGAGGGGAGGGAGGGGCTGGTTCCGCCATCGTTGTGTCCGAGGTCCGACAGCCCCTCTCCCGACCCCGCTTCGCGGGGCCCCCCTCTCCCGCAGAGGGGAGAGGGTTCATGCGGTGCTCTCCTTTGCCAGGGAGCGTTTTGAAAAGCCCGGCCCCGCGCCGGGCTTTTTCGTGCCCGCGGTCTCGGCGCCGCCCGATTCGCCATCCCGCGAAACGCCGCGTGGCGCCTCCGCAACAGCCACGCTCCGATTGTCCACAGGTTCTCCAAAGAAAGCTTAAGCGGGCCTTAACCCTCTTTCTGCTGGAGTCCGGCACGGTCTAGAATCGAGGTCACGATTCGACGGGCCCGCCGGTCGCCACGCGACCCCGGGCCGTTCCGTACAGCGTAAGCGACAGCGCCGCCGCAGGACCGCCATGGCCTGCGGACGGCGACGCGCGGGCCGATGCGACGCCGGACGAGGCGCGCCGCCCGCCGGCATGGCAGGAGACCCTTGCGTGGGGCCGCAGGGGGGCGATCGAGGGCCGCGCGGGATGCTCACCGGCATCCGCCGCATCGGACCGTCGTCGCCGCAGGGACAGCCCATGGAGGGGCGACGCGGCATGAGGGGGCGAGGGGGGCAGCAGCGCGCCGGAGGCGGCCGGAAAGGCCGCGCGCGCCTGGGCCGGACCCTGCTCCTCGGCGGGCTCCTGATCCCGGGCGCCGGGCTGCCCGCCGCGGCGAGCGGATCGCCGCCCGCCGGAGCGGGCGCGATCGCGGGCGCCCTGACGGAGCGGGCCTCCAGCCTCCTCGGCTTCGTGCCGCATTTCGACCTCCACGGCGCCGCGGGCTTCGCGCTCTTCATGGGCCTCGTGGCCGCCTCGACCACGACCGCGCTGCTGTTCACCCGCGAGCGCCGCCGGGCGCTCCGGCGCGAGCGCCGGCTGCTCGCCGAGATCGATTCCCTGCGCGGCGCCGAGGACCGGGTCGCGCTCCTCATGGGCTCCGAGCGCCAGGCCCTCCTGACCTGGGGCGGCCGCGAGGCGGCGCCCCGCTTCGAGGGCGATCCGACCCTCGCAGGCGAAGGCGCCACGGGGAAGCGCGTCCTCGCCTTCGGGTCCTGGCTCGCCCCCGCGGATGCCGGCACGCTCGAGAAGGCGCTCGACCTCCTGCGCGAGCGCGGGGAGGCCTTCCATCTCACCGCCCGGACGCTCGGCGCCGGCTTCGTGGAGGCGGAGGGGCGCACCGTCGGCGGGCGGGCGATCCTGCGGCTGCGCGACGTCACGGGCGAGCGCGCCGCATCCCTGAAGGCGCAAGCGGACCTCGCCTGCGCCCGCGACGACCTGCGCTCCATGACCGGCCTCCTCGACACGGTGGCGCATCCCCTGTGGCTGCGCGATTCCGCCGACGCCCTGGTCTGGGCGAACCAGGCCTATCTCCGCGCCGTCGAGGCCAGGAGCCTGGAGGATGCCCGGTCGCGGGGTCTCGAACTCCTCGACGCCGCCACCCGCGCCGAGGCCCGGCGCCGGCGGCTCGCGGGCGAAGCCTTCGAGAGCCGCGTCGGCGTGGTGCTCGCCGGGCAGCGCCGCAAGGCCGACGTGGTCGAGCGCCCGACCGCCAGCGGCTGCGCCGGCATGGCGGTCGACGTGTCGGAGCTCGAGGCCGTGCGGGCCGACCTGCAGCGCGAGATGCACGCCCATGTGCGCACCCTCGACGGATTGCCGACCGCGGTCGCGATCTTCGACGGCGCCCAGCGCCTCGTCTTCCACAACGCCGCCTATCAGCGGCTCTGGGGGCTCGACCTCGCGTTCCTCTCCGGCCATCCCAGCGACGGCGAGGTGCTCGACCGCCTGCGCTCGTCCCGCAAGCTGCCCGAGCAGGCGGATTTCCGCCTCTGGAAGGCCGACACGCTGTCGGCCTACCGCGCGGTCGAGCCGCGCGAGACCTGGTGGCACCTGCCCGACCGGCGCACGCTGCGCGTCGTCATGAACCCGAACCCGCAAGGGGGCGTGACCTATCTCTTCGACGACGTGAGCGAGCGCGTCCTGCTCGAGTCGCAGGTCACGGCGCTCACCCGCGTGCAGAGCGAGACCCTCGACACCCTGAAGGAAGGCGTCGTGGTGTTCGGCACCGACGGCCGCCTGAAGCTGCACAACCGCGCCTTCCTGGAGATGTGGGGGCTCGACGCCTCCTTGAGCGCGGAGCAGCCCCACATCGACGCGGTCATCCAGGCCTGCCGGCGCCTCGCGCCCCAGGAGGAGGCCTGGACCGAGATCCGCGGCGCCATCGCCGGGCTGACGGACGCGCGGCTGGGCCTCTCGGCGCGCATGGAGCGCAGCGACGGCTCCACCCTCGACTGCACCGCCCAGCCGCTCCCCGACGGCGCCACGCTCCTGACCTTCATCGACATGAGCGCCAGCGTGAACGTGGAGCGCGCGCTCACCGACCGCAACGACGCGCTGGAGCGCGCCGCGCGCCTGCGCGACGACTTCGTGCACCACGTCTCCTACGAGCTGCGCTCGCCCCTCACCAACATCATCGGCTTCACCGAGCTCCTCGGCGACGGCACCGTCGGGCCCCTCAACCCGCGCCAGCGCGAATACGCCGACCACATCACGCGCTCCTCGGCGGCGCTGCTCGCGATCCTCAACGACATCCTCGACCTCGCCTCGATCGACACCGGCTCGCTCGAGCTCGTGCCCGAGAGCGTCGACATCCGCGCCACCATCGAGGCGGCGCTGACGGGCCTCGAGGACCGCATCGCCGAGGCCTCGCTCCGGGTCGAGATCGCCGCCGACCCCGACATCGGCTCCTTCGTGGCCGACGCCAAGCGCGTGCGCCAGATCCTGTTCAACCTGCTCTCCAACGCGGTCGGCTTCTCGAGCCCGGGCCAGACCATCCGGGTCTCGGCGCGCAAGACCGGGAGCGAGGTGGTGCTCGAAGTGGCCGACCAGGGCCGCGGCATTCCCCCCGAGGTCAGGGCCCGCGTCTTCGAGCGCTTCGAGAGCCACACGCTGGGCACCCGCCACCGCGGCGTGGGCTTGGGATTGTCGATCGTGCGCTCCTTCGTGGAGCTGCACGGCGGGCATATCGACCTCGTCTCCACCCCGGGCGCCGGCACGGTCGTGACCTGCACCTTCCCGGCCGAGGGCGCGCCCATGCGCCTCGCGGCGGAATAGGCGCGCGTCATGCCGGAGGCTGTCCTGGGCTTCTCGCGGCGGAGGCATGCGTCCATCACGAGCGGAAGCGGGCCCGTGCGGGTCGCGGCGGAGTAGAATGCGTATCATGGTCAACGGATTTTCCCGGAGCGACGCCCGTTCCGGCCCGGCCCCCGCGGCGCCGGTTCAGGCGGTTCAGGAGCGGTCGGCCGAGTCCGCCTGGACGATTCCGCTCGCGGACCTCGCCGCCACGGAGGCCCTCGCGCGCCGCATCGCCGAGGAGCTCAAGCCGGGCGATCTCGTGGCGCTCTCCGGCGGCCTGGGCGCCGGCAAGACCGCGCTCGCCCGCGCCATCGTGCGGGCGCTCAGCGGAGATCCCGCGCTCGAAGTCCCGAGCCCGACCTTCACCCTGATGCAGGACTACGACACCCCGAAAGGCGCCGTGGTGCACGCGGATTTCTACCGCCTCTCCGGCGCGCAGGAGCTGCACGAACTCGGCTGGGACGAGGTCACGGACCCCGCCATCGCGCTCGTGGAATGGCCCGAGCGCGCCGCGGAGGGGCTGAAATCCGACCGGCTCGCGATCGCCCTCGACCTCGCGGGCACCGGCGAAGGGCGCGTCGCGACGCTCACGGCCTCCGGCGCCTTCGCGCCCCGGCTCGCGCAATGGCGCGCGCTCGACACCCTGCTCGAGCGCAGCGGCTGGGCCGAGGCCCGGCGGGTGCCGATCTTCGGCGACGCCTCGGTGCGGGCCTATCTGCGCCTCGTGCGCGCGGACGGCGCCACCGCGATCCTCATGATCGCGCCGCCGCGGCTCGTCGGGCCGCCGGTGCGGCGCGGACGGCCCTACACCGCGATCGCGAAGCTCGCCGAGACCGTGCACGCCTTCGTGGCGATGGACCGGGGCCTGCGGGCGCTCGGCTTCAGCGCGCCCGCGATCTACGGCGAGGCGCTCGAAGCCGGGCTCCTCGTGATCGAGGATCTCGGCGACGGGGGCGTCGTCGATGCGGACGGCCCGATCCCGGAGCGCTACGGCGAGGCGACGCGGCTTTTGGCCCGCCTGCACGGACAGCGCGAGCTCCCCACCGTGCTCCCCGTCTCGGAGGAGCGCGACCACGCGCTGCCGCCCTTCGACCTCGAAGCCCTGCTGATCGAGGCGGAGCTCCTCCTCGACTGGTACATGCCGCACATCCTCGGGGTGCGCCCGTCCGGCTCGGTCCGGGCCGAGTTCGTGAACCTGTGGTCCGACGCCCTCATGGAGGTGGTCGCGGCCCCCCCGACCTGGACCCTGCGCGACTACCATTCCCCGAACCTGATCTGGCTGCCCGAGCGCCAGGGCCTGGCGCGGGTCGGGCTCATCGACTTCCAGGACGCGGTGCTGGGCCACCCGGCCTACGACGTCGCCTCGCTGCTCCAGGACGCGCGCGTCACCGTGCCGGCGGAGCTCGAACTGAAGCTGCTCGGCCTCTACGCGCGCGAGCGCCGCGCCGGCGATCCCGCCTTCGACACCGCCGGCTTCGCGCGGGCCTACGCGATCATGGGGGCGCAGCGCGCCACCAAGATCCTCGGCATCTTCGCCCGCCTCGACAAGCGGGACGGCAAGCCGCAATACCTGCGCCACCTGCCCCGCATCGAGGCCTACCTCGCCCGCGACCTCGCCCATCCCGCGCTGGAGCGGCTCAAGGGCTGGTACGACGCGGTGCTGCCGCGGCTCGGCGCCGGCGCCGCGGAGGGCGAAGCCCGATGAACGCCGGCACCAAGAAGGGCGAAGCCCCATGAACGCCTCCGCCGCCTTCGCGCTCTCCGACGACGCGCCCTCGCCGCCCCGCCGATCGCCCATGACAACCGTCCGCCCCCACACCGCCTTCGTGCTCGCGGCCGGCCTCGGCCAGCGCATGCGGCCCCTCACCGACATGCGACCGAAGCCGCTCGTGCGGGTCGCCGGCCAGGCCCTTCTCGACTTCGCGCTCGACCGCCTGGCGGACGCCGGCATCGCGCGGGCGATCGTCAACGTCCATTACCTCGCCGACCAGATCGAGGCGCATCTCGCCGGGCGCACGGTTCCCGAGATCCTGATCTCGGACGAGCGCGACCGGCTCCTCGAGACCGGCGGCGGATTGAAGAAGGCACGCGCCCTGATCGGCGCCGATCCGTTCCTCACCTTCAACGCCGACACGCTCTGGATCGAGGGCCCGCAGCAAAACCTCGTGCGCCTCCTCGACGCCTGGGATCCGGCGCGCATGGACGTGCTGATGCTCGTGGCCTCGACGGCGACGAGCCTCGGCTACGACGGCCCGGGCGACGTCGTCATGGATACGGAGGGGCGCTTGCGCCGCCGGCGCGAGCGCGAGGTCACGCCCTTCGTCTATGCGGGCGTCGCGGTCGTGAAGCCGGACCTCCTCGGCGAGACCCCGGACGGGCCGTTCTCGGCCAATCTCCTCTACGACCGCGCCATCGCGGCCGGCCGCCTGCACGGCCTGCGCCTCGACGGGCAATGGCTCCACGTCGGCACGCCCGACGCGGTCGCGGCCGCGGAAGCGCGCATCGCCGCGAGCGCGCAGTAGGAGAGGCCGTCATGCGCTCGGCCGAACCCAACGTCGTCCTGATCCATCGAGAGATGCAGGTCTGATGCGCTCGGCCGAACCCAACGTCGTCTCGATCCCGAGAGGAATGAAGGCCTGATGCGCGCGGCCGAACCCAACGTGTTCTCGATCCCGCCGGGCGCGCCCTTCCTGCCGAGCCTGGTCGACGGCCTGATCGGGGGCCGCGTGGTCGCCGGCCTCGCCGGCCTCGACGCCTTGAGCGAGGCCACTCTGTATCTCCCGACCCGCCGCGCCGCCCGGGCGCTCGCCGCGCTGCTGGCCGAGCGCGCCGGCGGGCGGGCGGTGCTCCTGCCCCGCATCGTCGCGCTCGGCGAGGCGGACGACGCCGCCTTCGAGGAGGCCGATTCCGCCTTCGCGGGCGGCGACGCGCTCGCCCCGCCGATCCCGCCGCTGGAGCGGCGCCTCATCCTGACCCGCCTGGTGCAGCGCTGGTCGCGCGAGGTCGACCGCGATCTCCTGCGCTTCGGCCCCGGCATCCCCTTCATGGTGCCGGCCTCGCCCGCGGATGCCGTGAACCTCGCGGGCGATCTCGAGGCCCTCATGGACGCCTTCACCACGGAGGAAATCCCGTGGGACGCCATCGCGGCCGCGGTCGAGGCCGACTACTCGCGCTACTTCGCGATCACCCTCGATTTCGTGCGCATCGCCGCCGAGAACTGGCCCCGCATCCTCGCCGAGCGGGGCGCGAGCGATCCGGCGCGCCGGCGCAACGCGCTCCTCGCGCTCGAAGCCCGGCGCCTCGCGCGGGACAAGCCCGCCGCGCCCGTGATCGCGGCCGGCTCCACGGGCTCGATCCCCGCGACCGCCGGGCTGCTGGCCGCCATCGCGCGGCTGCCCAACGGCGCCGTGGTGCTGCCCGGCCTCGACACCGACCTCGACGCGGCCGCCTGGGAGGCGATCGGGTCCGCGGCCGAGACCGATCCCGCGCACGGCCACCCGCAGGTGAACCTGCGCCGGCTCCTCGCCGAGCACCTGCGCGTCGAGCGCGCCGCGGTGCGGGTCCTCGGGACGCCGTCCGAGGGCGCCGCCGCCCGCGCGCGCCTTCTCTCCGAGGCGCTCCGCCCCGCCGACACCACGGAGCGCTGGGCCGACTGGCCGACCGAGGAGCGCCTCGCCCTGGCGCGGCGCGGCACGGACGGGATCGCGGTCGTGGAGGCGCTCGACGAGCGCGACGAGGCGCTCGCCGCGGCGCTGGCGCTCCGCGAGACCCTGGCGCAGCCCGGCCGCACCGCCGCCCTCGTGACGCCGGATCGCGGGCTCGCGACGCGTGTCGCGGCGGAACTCGCGCGCTGGGGCATCCTGGTCGAGGATTCCGCCGGCACCCCCCTGAGCGACGCCCCGAGCGGCCGGCTCGCGCGGCTGGCGGCCGAAGCCGCGGCGCTCGACTTCCACCCGGCGCGCCTCCTCGCGCTCCTGGCCCATCCCGGCCTGCGCCTCGGCTGGCCGCGCGAAACCGTGGACCGCGCCGCCGCGGCGCTCGAGATCGGGGTCCTGCGCGGGCCGCAGCCGGCGCCCGGATTCGCCGGCCTGCGCGACGCCTTCGCGGTGCGAACGAGCCTGCCCGACGCCCACAGCCCCGGCCCGCGCCGGCGCCTCGACGCCGAGGACTGGGCGCTGGCGGGCGAACTCCTCGAACGCCTCGAACTCGCCTTCGCGCCGCTCCAGGCGGCGCGCACGGGCGGCGCGCTCGACCTGATCGCGGTGGCGTCGGCCCACCGCGAGACCCTCGCGCGCCTCGCCGATCCGGACGCAGACGCGGGGGGAGAGGACGATCCCTCGCGCGACGCGCTCGAGGCGCTGTTCGACGATCTCGCCCTGTCGCAGGCCGGGCCGCTCGAGGGACGGTTTGCCGACTACAAGGATTTCTTCGCCGCGCTCGCCCGCGGCCGCACCCTGCCGCCGGCGCACCGCCACGCGCACCGGCGCCTCAAGATCCTCGGCCTCCTCGAGGCCCGCCTCCTCTCGGTCGACCGGGTGGTGCTCGGCGGGCTCGACGAGGGCGTGTGGCCGCCGCGCGCCGAGACCGACGCGTTCCTCAACCGCCCCATGCGGGCCCGCATCGGCCTCAATCCCCCGGAGCGCCGCATCGGCCAGACCGCGCACGACTTCGTCCAGGCCCTGGGCGTCCCCGACGCGGTGATCACCCGGGCGGTCAAGCGCGGCGGCTCCCCGACCGTGCCCTCGCGCTTCCTGCAGCGCCTCAAGGCGCTCGCCGGGCCCGAGGTCTGGTCCGGCCTCGTGGCGCGCGGGGCGCGGTTCCGCGCCTATGCCCGGATTCTCGAAACCCCCGAGGCCGTGCGCCGCATCGGTCGCCCGTCGCCGCGGCCCGATCCGGACCTGATCCCGCGCTCCTTGAGCGTCACCGCGATCGAGACCCTGATCCGCGACCCCTACGCGATCTACGCCCGGCACGTGCTCGGCCTCGACGCCCTCGATCCCGTCGCGGGCGCGCCCGATGCGGCCTCGCGGGGCTCGGTGATCCACGACTTCCTCGCCCGCTTCGTGCAGCGCTGGCCCGCCGCGCTGCCGGACCGGGAGACGGCGCTCGCCTTCTTCCTGAAGGAGGGCGGCGAGGCCTTCGCCGAGGTCGAGCGCCTGTCGCCGCGCCTCCACGCCGAATGGTGGCCGCGCTTCGTTGCCGTCGCCGATGCGTTCATCGCCTGGGAGCGGGAGCGCCGCCCCGACCTCAAGGCGATCCATGTGGAGACCGGAGGGCGGCTCGACCTGACGCTCCACGACGGCAGCGGCTTCGCGCTGCGCGCCCGCGCCGACCGGATCGAGATGGGGCGCGACGGCCGCATGACCGTCATCGACTTCAAGACCGGACAGCCGCCCACGAGCCGGATGGTCTATGCGGGCTTCTCGCCCCAGCTCACCCTCCAGGCCGCCATGCTGATGGGGGGCGCGTTCCGGGACGTCCCGAAGGCGAAGGAGACCCCCGCGCTCCTTTACGTCCACACCTCGGGCGGGCGCGAGCCCCTGAAGCCGTGCGACGTCACGCCCCCGAAGGACGCCGCCCCCCTCGACGCTCTCGTCGCCGACCACCTGCGGCGCCTCACCGGCCTGCTCTCGCGCTACGTCGCGGGCGAGGCCGGCTTCGTCTCGCGGCCCTTCCCGCAATATGCGGACCAATATTCCGACTACGACCACCTCGCCCGCGTCGGCGAATGGTCCATGACCGGCGGCGACGGCCTGGAGGATGGGGCATGAACCGCGCAGCTCGGTCCTTATTGTCTCCGCCTCACGGCGACCTCCTCCCGCATGCAAGCAGCCCCACCGCGAAGGATCGCCGATGACCGAGGGCGACCTCCTTTCGCGCATCACCCACGAGCAGCGCCGCGCCGCCGACCCGGAGGCCTCGGCCTGGGTGTCGGCCAATGCGGGCTCGGGCAAGACAAAGGTCCTGTCCGACCGGGTGCTGCGCCTGCTGCTCGCCGGCACGCCGCCGGGCAAGATCCTGTGCCTCACCTTCACCAAGGCGGCCGCCGCCAACATGGCGATCCGGGTCTTCGAGCGCCTCGGCCGCTGGGTCACGCTCGACGACGCGGCGCTGACGGGGGAACTCGCGACCCTCGAAGGCGTCCCGCCCGACCTCGACACCCTGCGCTTCGCCCGCCGCCTGTTCGCGCGCGCGGTCGAGACGCCGGGCGGCCTGAAGATCGACACCATCCACGCCTTCTGCGAGCGCATCCTCCACATGGTGCCGTTCGAGGCCAACGTGCCGGCGCGGTTCGCGGTGCTCGACGAGTCACAATCCGCCAAGATGATGGAGGCCGTGCTCGCGCGGGTGCTCGGCGAGGCCGGCTCGGCCTCGAGTCCCCTGAACGAGCCCTGGCGCATCGTCAGCCGCAACGCGGCGGGCGAGGGCTTCGACGCGCTCATCCGCACGACGGTCGCCCGGCGCTGGCTCTTCGCCGACAAGGAGCGGCCCGCCGCGGCGATCCGGCGCCTGCGCCGGCGCTTCGGGCTGACGCCCGACGCCACGCCCGAGGGAATCGTGCGCGCCATGCTGGAGGAGGGCCTCCCCCCGGCGGAATGGCCGGCGATCGCGGACGCGCTCGCCGCGAGCGCCGCGGCCACGGACCAGAAGCAGGCGGGCCTCTTCCGCAGCGCCGCCGCCGCCGCGAACCCGGAGGAGCGGCTGCGGCACTACCGCACGATCTTCTTCACCGACAAGGGCGAGCCGCGCGCCTCGCTCGCGACCAAGAAGGCGGACCCGGCCCTCAAGGACCGCCTCGCGGAGGAGCAGGCGCGCCTCGCCGCCCTCGACGATGCCTGGAAATCCGCGCAAAGCCTCGAGCGCACCGGAGCCCTGTTCACGCTCGCGGGCGCGATCCGGCGCGGGGTCGAGGCCGAGAAGGCCCGGCTCGGCGCGCTCGACTTCGACGACCTCATCGCCAAGACCCTGGAACTCCTGGCGCGAGGCGAGGCCGCCTGGGTGCTCTACAAGCTCGACCGCGGCGTCGACCACATCCTCGTCGACGAGGCGCAGGACACGAACCCCGAGCAATGGGAGATCCTGCGCCGCCTCACGGAGGATTTCACCGCCGGTGCCGGCGCCGCGGACGCGCGCACCCGCACGATCTTCGCGGTCGGGGACCCCAAGCAGTCGATCTACGGCTTCCAGGGCGCGGATCCGCAGAAGTTCGAGGAGAGCCGCCGCCACTGGCGCAAAGCCGTCACCGGCGCCAGGCTCCGTTTCGAGGACGTGCCGCTGCACGTGTCGTTCCGCTCGGCCCGCGCGGTGCTCTCCGCCGTCGACGCGACCTTCGCGGTGCCCGCCCATTACCGCGGCCTCTCCTTCGAGGACGGCGCCACCGGCACCGTGCACGAGACCACGCGGGGCACCGCGCCCGGCCACGTCGAGCTCTGGCCCGTGGAGCGGCCCGAGGAGGCCGAGGAGCCCGAGGCCTGGGTGCTGCCCGTGGACGCGCCCGAGCGCTCCTCGCCGCCCCTCGTGCTCGCGCGCCGGATCGCGCGCGCCATCAAGGCCTGGACCGAACGGGGCGACGAATGGGGCCGCCGGCGCCGGCCGGGCGACATCCTGATCCTGGTCAAGAAGCGCTCCGCCGCCTTCTTCGCGGTGATCCGGGCGCTCAAGGACGCGGGCGTTCCGGTCGCGGGCGCGGACCGGCTCGACATCGGCCGGCACATCGCGGTCCAGGACCTCGTGGCCGCGGGCCGCGCCGCGCTCCTCCCCGACGACGACCTGACGCTCGCGGCCGTGCTGAAGAGTCCCCTGGTCGGGCTCGCCGAGGACGACCTCCTGCGGCTCGCGGCGCGGAGAGGGGAGGGCGAGTCGCTCCGCCTGGCGCTCGCGCGTCATGCAGCCACCGGCGACGCGGCCGCCCGCGTGGCCTGCGAGGCGCTGGCGATCTGGCGCGATCTCTCCCGGCGGCACGGGCCGTTCGGCTTCTACGCCACGCTGCTGGGGCCGCTCGGGGGGCGCCGCCGCCTCGTGGCGCGGCTCGGGAGCGAGGCGGGCGACGCCATCGACGCGTTCCTGAGCCTCGCGCAGGCGGCCGAGCAGCCCGAGACGCCCTCGCTCGCGACCTTCCTGACCCGCTTCGGCTCCGCCGCGCACGAGGTGAAGCGCGACCTCGACGCCACCGGCGACGAGGTCCGGGTCATGACCGTGCACGGCGCCAAGGGGCTGGAGGCCCCGGTCGTGATCCTGATCGACGGCTGCCAGGTCTTCGGCCCCGGCTCGCCGCTCGTGCCCGTGGTGAGCGACCCCGAGACGCTGGAGATGATCCCGGTCTGGTCGCCGGGCAAGGCTTACGATTGCGCCGCGATCGCGGAGGCGCGCGAGGCCCACAGGATCCACCAGATCGAGGAGCACAACCGGCTCCTCTACGTCGCCATGACGCGGGCGAAGGACCGGCTCGTCATCGCCCCCTTCATGACAAGCGCGCGGGAGACCCCCGCGGAGGCCTGGTGCGAGATGGTCCGCAAGGGCCTGGTCCTGAAGGCCGGCGGCCTGGTGCGCCGCACCGCGCCCTACGGCGAGATCGAGGTCTGGCACGAGGGCGAGGCCGGGACGGAGGAGCGCGAGGCGGTCTCCGACCCGCTGCCCGCCCACGAGGCGCCCGCCTGGCTGCACGCCCCCGTGGAGCCCGAGCCCGAGCCGGCGCCGCCGATCCGACCTTCCGGGGCGCTCGGCGCCGCCGAGCGGATCCATCGGCCGGGCGACGGGCCGGCGGCCCCGCAGGCCCGCCTCGTCGGCACGCTGGTGCATGCGCTCCTGGAGCGCCTGCCGGGCCTGCCCTTCGAGCGCTGGGCGGACGCGGCGCGCGCTTACGTGAGCGCCCGCGCGCCCGCCTTCGACACGGGCCGCCGGGAGAGCGTGGTGCGCCAGGCGCTCGGCGTCCTGACCCACGAGGCGCTGGCGCCGCTGTTCGGACCGGGCTCCCGCGCCGAGGCCGCGATCGCGGGGCGGATCCTCACGGCCTCGGGCGCGGTGCCAGTCTCGGGCCAGATCGACCGCCTCGCCGTGCGGGAGCACGAGGTCCTGATCGCGGATTTCAAGACCACGGCCCGGCCGCCGGACCCGGATGTGCCCGCGCCGGCCGCGTATGTCGGCCAGCTCGCGCTCTACCGGGCGCTCGTGGCGGAGATCTACCCGGACCGCCCGGTGCGCGCCTTCCTGGTCTGGACCGCGGGGCCGGTGATCCGGGAACTCGCCGAGGAGGAACTCGCGGGCGCGCTCGCCCTCATCCGGGCCGCATGAGACCCCGCATCGCCGCAAGGGACCCTCAAGGCCGCCTCAGGCTCGACAGGGGGGATGTCGTTCGCGGACCGGCGTCGGCGCAGCCTGACGCGAAGAGGAGGCGCACATGGACTGGCGCGCACTTGAGACGTTCTCGTTCGGCGACAACCCGGCACTCGCCGACGAACTGGTCGAACTCGTGCTTGCAGGGACGAAGACGGCGACGTGCTGGGCTGCCGAGCAAGGGCTCCTCACGGAGGTCGGCAAACGGATGGTCGTCCTCGACGGCGCGGGCCGGCCCCGCGCCGTGATCGAGACCGTCGAGCTGACGCAGCACCGCTTTCCCGACGTGGACGCCGCCTTTGCCTACGACGAGGGCGAGGGAGACCGCACGCTGGCCTCCTGGCGCAGAGCGCACGAGACGTACTTCACGCGCCTCGGGCAGTTCACGCCGGACATGCTCCTGTGGTGCGAGCGCTTCCGCGTCGTCGAGATCATCGAGCGGATGTAGGGGCCCCCGCTCCGGCGGTTCGGGTTTGCACGATCGAGGATCGCTTAACCTTAAGACGGTCTGGCCTGCGCGGGGCTCACGGGGTTCGCCTTGATTCCCTTGCCCCCCGTTCCTACCTTGGCCCCACCTGAGGCGGCTCGGATGGGCCGCCGCAACGCTAAAGGTGATCCATGGCGACCGTGAAGGTGACCGACGCGAGCTTCGAGCAGGATGTCCTGAAATCCTCCACGCCCGTGGTCGTCGATTTCTGGGCCGAGTGGTGCGGCCCCTGCCGGATGATCGGCCCGGCGCTCGAGGAGATCGCCGGCGAGATGCAGGGCAAGGTCACGATCGCCAAGGTGAACGTGGACGAGAACCCCGGCATCGCCACGCAGCTCGGCATCCGCTCGATCCCGACCCTGATGCTGTTCAAGGACGGCAAGCTCGCGGGCCAGAAGGTCGGTGCGGCGCCCAAGGGCGACCTGAGCCGCTGGATCCAGGGCTCGGTCTGATCGCTTCCACATCGCATTCGTGTCGTCATGGCCGGGCTTGCCCGGCCATGCTCGTTTGGGGGTGCTTCAGATCCCCGCTGCGAGATAGCCGCCGTCGACGTTGAGGATCGCGCCGGTCACGAAGCCCGCGGCCGGCGAGGCGAGGTAGATGGCCGCGCCGACGAGTTCCTCGAGCTCGCCGAAGCGGCCCATGGGCGTGCGCCGCAGCGCGCTCTCCTTGCGCTCCGGGCTCATCTTGTCCCGGTTGAGCTCCGTGAGGAAGAAGCCGGGCGAGATCGCGTTCACCCGCACGCCCCGTCCCGCCCATTCGGCCGCGAGCGAATGGGTCAGCCCCGCGACCCCGTGCTTGCTCACGGAATAGACCGACGAGCGCGGCCAGCCGCGATGGGCCGCGAGCGAGGCGATGGTGATGATCGAGCCCCGGCCGCGCTCCAGCATCGGGCGCCCGAACCGGGTGCAGGTGAAGAACACGCTCTTCATGTTGGTGTCCATCACCCGGTCGTATTCCTCGGGCGTGAACTCCTCGGCGGGCTTGAGGATCGTGGTGCCCTGGCAGACCACGAGGGTGTCGAGGGGACCGATCTCGGCCCGCACGGTCTCGACCAGACGATCGAGCGCGGCGAGGTCCGTGACGTCGACCGCATAGCCACGCGCCGACGGATCGCCCGCCTGGAGCCGCTCGGTCGCGGCCTTGAGCTTCTCGGGCGTGCGCGCCGCGATGGCGACCCGCGCCCCGCTCGCCTGGAACCCGTGCGCGATCGCGTTGCCGATGCCGCTCGACCCGCCGATCACGAGGGCGTTGGTGCCGGCGAGCGACAGGTTGAGGTTCGCGCTCCTGGTGTCGGTCATGCGGGGTCCTTCCGGTGAGCGCCCGGGCAACCCGCCCGAGCGCGCCGGACCTTAGGGGCAGGGAGCGGGCATCGTCCAGAGCCCAACGCCCTGCCTCGCGATGCCGGTCCCGACCGTCCCACCATGCGTCATGACGCCGAGCCGATGCCGGTCCCGACCGTCCCGCCCTGCTTCACGATGCCGAGCAGGTCCCGCTCCCGTCTCCCTTCCCGTAGGCCGCCTCGATGCTCGTGAGCAGCGACCAGAAGGCGGGCGGCGCGCGGCGGTCGAGATGGGCCGCGAGCACGGCGAGATGCGTGTGCCAGCCGCCCGTGACGTCGAGGCGGGCCTGGCCGTCGAGGCGGGTATGGGTCAGCACGAGGCGGACCCGGTCGCCCTGCGGTTCGAGCTCGAACAGCACCTCCGAGGGCGCGGCCGCGCTGCCCCAGGTGAAGGCGAGCGCGCGGGGCGGCTCGAAGCGGGTGACGCGCTGGCGGCTGGCGATCGGGCCGCTGCGGGCGCGGTAGCGCTCCGGCACCGGCTCCGGCGAGAGGGTGGCGTTGTGGAAGGTCAGCTCCACCGCGCCGCCGACCCGCGGCTCGAGGGTGCCGGAGGCGAGCCACAGGCCGCGCTTGTCGGATTCGACGAGGTAGGACCAGACCCGCTCGACGGGGCCGGGCAGGAGCCGCTCGAAGCGCACCGTGTCGGGCGCGAGCACGCGGCCGAGATCGGCGGGAGCGGGCGCGGCGGGCATCGCGGTGTCGGCCATGGGCGCGAGGGCGGAAATCGTCATCGGTCAGGGTCCTTTCGTCGGGGGAGGGGCGGGTTCGGCGGAGTCCTCGGCCGCGAGCGCGGCTTCGAGGGCGTCGAGGCGGTCGGTCCAGAAGCGCTCGTAGTGGCGGATCCAGCCTTGCGCCGAGCGCAGCGGCTCGGGGTCGAGGCGGCAGGTATGGGTGCGGCCCCTCACCGTGCGGCGCACGAGGCCGGCGCGCTCCAGCACGCGCACGTGCTTGGAGGCGGCCGCCAGCGTCATCGCGAAGGGCCGGGCAAGCTCGCCGACCGTGCGCTCCCGGGCGGCGAGGCCCTGCAGCATGGCGCGCCGGGTCGGATCCGCGAGGGCGTGGAAGACGGCGTCGAGGGCGGCGTTTTGTTCAACCATGCGGTTGAATATCTGCCGAGCCCCGGGAATTGTCAACCGGTCGGTATAATATTTTCGCGAAAGCAAGCGGGCGGGCCTCGCGACCCGCCCGGCTCAAGGACGAAAGGGGTTCAGCGCTTCATCCCCACGAGGGCGAACATCGCGCCCTGCGGGTCCGTGGCCTGGACGATCCAGGCCCCGCCCGGCACCTCCATGGGGCCGTTGAGGATCCGGCCGCCGTTGGCCTTCACCCGCTCGACCGCCGCGTCGATGGCAGGCACGCCGAAATAGAACAGCCAGGCCGCGACCGGCATCTCCGCGGGCCGGTTCATCATGCCGCCGATCGGGAGCGAGCCGGCCGCGAAGAGCTGGTAGGTGCCCATCGGCCCCATATCCATGGCTTGGTCCTTGGTCCAGCCGAAGCGGCCGGCGTAGAACGCGAAGGCGCTCTCCCAGTCGGTGGCGTAGAGCTCGTGCCAGCTCACGTGGCCGTCCGTCATCGGCGCCACCGGCTCCTCCGCCTGATCGGGCCGGAACAGCATGAACACCGCGCCCTGCGGGTCGGCCACCACCGCGAAGCGCCCGATGCCGGGCAGGTCCTCGGGCGCCCGGTGCACGGCGCCGCCGGCCTGCCGGATCCCGTCCGCCGCGGCGTCGACGTCCGCGACGCCGACGAAGCCGAGCCAGGCCGGCGGCATTCCGGCCGCGCGCGCCTCCTCGGGCAGCGTCATGAAGCCGGCCGCCGGGCGTCCGCCCGCGCTCGCGACCGTGTAGGGCATGCCGCCGTCGCAGGGCTGCATCTCCCAGCCCACGACGGCGCGGTAGAAGGCCTCCGCGGCGGCGCGGTCGGTGGTCATGAGCTCGTACCAGACGAAGCTGGCCGGCGTGGCTTTCATCGGGTGCGTCTCGGTCGTCGGTCGCGTCGAGGGGGCGAGGGTGGCGGTCATCGGGGGCTCCCGGTTGCATGGTTGCGGTGACGGCGGGGCCGGCGCGGGCCGGCGCTTGCGCCCTGTCGGTTCATTGTCGGGACGATCGGCGGGCTCAGGCGGCCTCGCGGCCCTCGTAGGCCCGCGCCAGGCCGGCGATGTCGAGCTTCACCATCCCGAGCATCGCCTCCGCGACCCGGCGGCCGCGGACCGGATCGCGGTCCTTCATCATCTCCCCCAAGGCCTTCGGGACGATCTGCCAGGAGACGCCGTAGCGGTCCTTGAGCCAGCCGCAATGCTCGATGGTGCCGCCCTCCGACAGCGCGTCCCAGAGCCGGTCGATCTCGGCTTGCGTGTCGCAGGGGATCACGAAGGAGATCGCATGGTTGAAGGGATCGAGCGGCCCAGCCTTGAGCGCGATGAACGGGCTGCCGTTCAGGGTGAACTCGACGACCTGCACCGAGCCCGCCGGGCCGGCGGGCGATTCCGCCGGCATGGTGACCACGCTGTCGATGCGGGAGTTCGGGATGAGCGAGACGTAGAAGCGCGCGGCCTCCTCGGCGTGGTCGGCGAACCAGAGGTGGGGAATGATCGTGTCCATGAGGCTGTCCTCCAGGCAAAGGGGATCCTCGGCCGCGCCGCCGCGGCGCGGTCGGGGATGATCGGATTGGATAAGGGCGCCGCGCCGCGGGCCGGACCCGGGAGGCTCACGTGGCGTCGAGGGGCGTCGTGAGACCGTCCCGCGCCGAGGGGCTCACTCGGTGTCGAGGAGCGTGGTGAAGCCGCCGTAGATCATGCGCTTGGCGTCGAAGGGCATGTCGTCGTTCATCTGCAGGCGCGGATCCGCCATGACCTTCTTGTTGCCCTCGTCGCGCACCTCGCGCGAGGGCCAGACGATCCAGGAAAACACGATGCTCTCGCCGTCCTCGGCCTGCACGGCGCGCTTGAAATCCGTGACCTTGCCGTCGGGCACGTCGTCCTGCCAGCATTCGACGACGCGCAGCGCGCCATGCTCCTTGAACACCGGCGCCGCCAGGGCGGCGAGTTCGCGGTAAGCCTCCTTCTTGCCGGCCGGCACCGGAATCACGAATCCGTCCACATAGCTCATGGGGTCCCCCTCCGTTGGTCTCGTCGAGATGATTGTCGGCAGCGGCGGCGCGCCGGGACGGGCGCCGGTCCGTTCGTGTCGGGCTGCTTGCGGGCGGCGCGCCGGGACGGGCGCCGGCCGGGTCGTGCCGGGCCGCGGTCACGCCGCCGCGGCGGCGACGCGCTCCTCGGCGATGGCGGCGAGCTGGTCGGTGACGATGCCCCAGCCGACATGAAAGCCCATGTCCTCGTGGCGCTTCGTGGCCTCGGCGCTCCAGTGGCGCACGCGCGCGGTGTAGCGGGTGCCGGCGCCTTCGGGCTCGAAGGTCCAGATCGCGACCATGAAGGGCTCCTGCGGAATCCACCCGGCCGTGAAGGCGTTGGTCGAGACGATCTTGCGGTTCGGCACCACCTCGAGGAAGACGCCCTCGTGCGGCATGCGCGTGCCGTCCGGCGCCCGCATCTCCATCAGGCCGCGCCCGCCGGGGCGCAGGTCGAGCTCCACCACGGGCGTGGTGTAGGGCTTGGGCGCCCACCACTCGCCCAGGCGCTCGGTCCAGACGCGGTAGACCGCCTCCGGCGAGGCGTGGATGAAGCGCGTGATCGAAAGCTCGTGCACTTGCGCAGTGATCGCGGGCAGGCAGCTCTCGGCCTCCTGCGCGGCGGACGGGGTTTCGGCGGTGTCGGCGTCGGTCATGTGGGGTCCCCTCGGGTCGTGTTCTTGTGCGTTCGGTCGGCTCGCCGTTCAGGCGGCCTGCATTCCGGGCGGTCCGGCTCGATCGGTTCGCCCGTTCAGGCGGCCTGCATCGCGGTCTGCGCCGCGGCGACGTCCATCCACATCACCTCCCAGATGTGACCGTCCGGATCCTCGAAGCTGCGGCCGTACATGAAGCCGTGATCCTGCTGCGGGCCGGGATCGGTGCGCCCGCCGGCGGTACTGGCCCTGGCGAGCGTGTCGTCGACCGCGTCGCGGCTCTCGGCCGAGAGGCAGATCAGGACCTCTGTGGTGGCGCGCGAATCGGCGATGCGCTTCGGCGTGAACTGGCGGAACTTGTCGTGGGTGAGCAGCATCACGTGGATGGTCTCGGAGAGCACCATGCAGGCGGCGGTGTGGTCGGAGAATTGCGGGTTCTTCACCGCGCCCACGGCCTCGTAGAAGGCGGTGGCGCGGGCGAGGTCCGCGACGGGGAGATTCACGAAGATCAGCTTCGGCATGGGGCGGCTCCGGGATTCGCGTTGACACCATGACCGGTTGAGTTATGAAAAGCAACTATGAAGTCAGAAAAAATAACTAACAAAACGTTACCGGCCGCCAAGCGCTCCTACGACGATGCCTGCGGGGCCGCGCACGCCCTCGACCTCGTGGGCGAGCGCTGGGCGCTCCTGGTCATGCGCGAGCTGATGCTGGGGCCGAAGCGCTTCAGCGACCTGCGGGCGGACCTGCCCGGCATCAGCGCCAACGTGCTCACGCAACGCCTGGAAGGCCTGGAGGCCGCAGGCATCGTGGTGCGCAAGCGGCTGCCGCCGCCGGCCTCGAGCCAGGTCTACGAGCTCACCCCCTGGGGCTACGAGAGCGAGCCGATCTTCCAGACGCTCGGGCGCTGGGCCGCGCGCTCGCCCGCGCACGATCCGAGCCTGCCCTTGAGCGCCGTGTCGCTGTTCCTGTCCTTCCGGACCATGATCGACCCGGAGCGCGCCCGGGGCCTTCAGGCCCGCGTGGGCTTCCGGGTCGGGGACGAAACCTTCGTGGCGGTGCTCGACGACGGCGCCATCACGGTCGACCGCGGCGATCCGGTGGGCGCGGACGTGGTGTTCGCGGGCCCGGCCCGCATGATCGCGGCCGCGGTCTATGGCGGCCAGCCGCTCGACGCGCTCGCGGGCGCCCTGTCGGTCGAGGGGGACCGCGCCCTGGCGGAGCGCTTCGTGACCCTGTTTCCGCTGCCCCCGAAGGTGGAGCCGGCAGGATAGCGGTCCGTCGCGGCACGCACGGCGCACCCGAACGTCGCGCCGACAGGATCGCGGCGCCGGCGCCGCCGGTCGTGGCCCGCCCGGCGTCACGCGGACAATCTCTCAGGGCAACGCGGCGTCGACGGTGCAGACGACGCCGCCCGGCTCGAAGGCGATCGCGACGCGCCCGTGCAGGTCCTGGGCGAGGCTGCGCTCGATCAGGCGCGTGCCGAAGCCGCGGCGCTTCGGCGGCACGACCGCGGGGCCGCCGCTTTCCGTCCAGGTGAGGTGCAGGCGCCGGGCGTCGGTCACGGACCAGCGGATCTCGACCGTGCCGGCATCCGCCTTGAGCGCCCCGTATTTCACCGCGTTGGTGGCGAGTTCCTGCAGGGCCATGGCGAGCGCCAGCGCGGTGCGGGGCGGCAGGCGCACGTCCGGCCCGGCCACGTGGATGCGTCCGCTGCGCGTCGTCACGAAGGGCGAGATCGCCTGCGCGACGATCTCGGTGAGGCCGGCGCTCTCCCAGTTCTCGCGGGTGAGCACGTCGTGGGCGCGCGAGAGGGCCAGCAGCCGCGATTCGAGCGCGGCCCGCGCCTCCTCGGGGCTGCGCGCGCCGCGTAAGGACTGGCTCGCGATCGACTGCACGGTCGCCAGCGTGTTCTTCACCCGGTGGTTCAGCTCGTTGATGAGAAGCCGCTGGTGCTCCTCGGCGCGCTTGCGCGCCGTGATGTCCATGGCGACGCCGATCGCGCGGACGCGGCCCGGGCCCACGACCTCGATCTCGGCCCGCAGCAGCAGCCAATGGCGCGAACCGTCGGGCCAGACCACCTCGAGCTCGTCCTCGGCGAAGCGCTCGCCCCGCTGCAGCGCGGCGGCGGCGGTCGCCTGCAGGCGCTCCCGGGCGCCGGGCGCGTAGCGGGCCCGGATTTCGGCGGCGGTGGGCTGCGCGTCGGGCGGGAGGCCGAGGAGCCGGTTGAGCTCCGGCGAGCTCTTGATGGTATCGGCGCCGGAATCGCTCTCCCACACGGCCATGCGCCCGGCGTCGAGGGCGAGCCGCAGGCGCTGCTCGCTCTCGCGCAAGGCGATCTCCGAGCGGCGCGCCTCGGTGACGTCGATGCCCTCCGCGAAGATGCCGGAGACCCGACGCTCCGCGTCGCGGATCGGCTGGTAGACGAAGTCGACGAAGCGCAGCTCCGGGCTCGCGCCCGGCTCGCGCTGGAGCATGATGGGGAGGTTCGAGCCCACATAGGGTTCGCCGGTGCGGTAGACCGTGTCGAGGAGCTCCTTGAAGCCCTGGCCCGCCACCTCGGGCAGGGCCTCGAGCAGGGGCTTGCCCGCGATCGCGCGGTGGCCGACGAGCTGCTCGTACGAGGCGTTCACCATCTCGAACACGTGATCGGGGCCGCGCAGCACCGCCATGAAGCCCGGCGCCTGCTGGAACAGCTCGCGCAGACGCTCGCTCTCGCTCGCGAGGTGGCGCTCGGCCAGGACCTTGCGGGTGGTCTCGGTCGCGGCGCAGACCATGCCCGCGACCCGGCCGTCGTCGCCGCAGGCCGGGGTGTAGGAGAAGCTGAACCAGGTGTCCTCGCGGTAGCCATGGCGCTCCATCGGGATCAGGAGGTCGTCGTGCCAGCTCCCGCGGCCCGCGATCGTGTCCTCGACGAGGGGCCGGATCTGCGGCCAGATGTCGGACCACACCTCCGCGAAGGGACGGCCGAGCGCGCCCGGGTGCTTCGCCCCGAAGATCGGCGCGTAGGCGTCGTTGTAGAGGAAGGCGAGCTCCGGGCCCCAGGCCACGAACATCGCCTGCCGGGCGTCGAGCACGAGGCGGACCAGGGTCCGCAGGGATTGCGGCCAGGTCTCGGGGGCTCCCAGCGGCGAGGCGGACCAGTCGTGGGCGCGCATCCGGGCGCCCATGTCGCCTCCGCCGGCCAGAAAGTCGGATGGGAGGGGGGCGGCTGTGCCGTGCACGCGGAGCGGCTCTCCTGTGGGCGACCGGGGCGGCCGCGGGATCAGCGGTAGTTACGAACGGCAGCCGGGGTGTCAATGCCCCGCCGGCCAGGAGGATGCGGCGGCGCGGTGGGAGGCCGGGCCCTGGAACGCAGAAAGCCCCGCTTGGTTTTCACCGTGCGGGGCTTTCCTGTGTTTTCTGAGGATTGGTTGCGGGGACAGGATTTGAACCTGTGACCTTCAGGTTATGAGCCTGACGAGCTACCGGGCTGCTCCA
>JAESGR010000364.1_pt1 | contig 41437 bp, 35 predicted proteins | sample 9269771 | NCBI WGS metagenome assembly JAESGR01 (sample SAMN15739572, study PRJNA653492) | algae metagenome | isolation source: Chroococcus sp. CMT-3BRIN-NPC107 and co-occurring heterotrophs from well... | place: USA: Clark Mountains Wilderness, California | collected 2010-04-18 | reverse complement strand
TACGCCGTGGTAGTGAACGGCGAGAACGCCGCGGGCGGCTATGGGCTCACCGCAAAGATCGCGAACCAGTTCTTCGAGCTCGGCGCCGACCTGATCACGCTCGGCAACCATGCCTGGGATCAGCGCGAGCTGATCGGCCATATCGCAACGGAACCGCGGATCGTCCGTCCGCTGAACATGGCCCCAGGCGCGCCTGGCCAGGGCATCGGCGAGGTGCGGACGGCTGCCGGTGGGCGGCTGGTCGTGATCCAGGTGCTGGGGCGGCTGTTCATGGGCTTGGCCGACGATCCGGTTCGCGCGATCGAAGCGGAGCTGGAGCGGCTGGAGCTCGGCAAGGATGTCCAGGCGATCCTGATCGATGTCCATGCGGAGGCCACCAGCGAGAAGCTGGCGCATGGCCACCTCTTCGATGGCCGCGTCAGCGCCGTGGTTGGCACCCATACCCATGTGCCGACCGCCGATGCCCGCCTCCTTGCAGGCGGCACCGCCTTCATGACGGATGTCGGCATGACCGGCGATTATGACAGTGTGATCGGGATGGACAAGCATGCCTCGATCGACCGCTGGCGCTCGCCGCTGCCGGGCAGGAAGATGGAGCCAGCCCAAGGTGAGGCGACCTTCTGCGCCGTCCTGATCGAGACGGACGAGCGCAGCGGGCTCGCTGTCCGGATCGAGCCCGTCCGCCTGGGCGGCGCCATGCCTGCCGCCATGCCTGCCATTCGCTAGCTATCCCTCACGAACGATCGAGCGCCGCCATGTCTCTTCCCATGATCCACGTCCTGCCCGATCACGAGCGTCGCCTGCGCGCGGGCTCGCCCTGGATCTACAGCAACGAGATCAAGCCCGAGCCGTCCCTGCGCTCGCTGGAGCCAGGTGCCCTGGTGAAGGTCGCGTTCGCGGATGGGAAGGCCTATGGCCTCGCCCACTACAACCCGCACTCCCTGATCGCGGCACGCGTCCTGACCCGGTCGCGCGACGTCGAGATCGGCCCGGCCTTCTTCGAGCGGCGCTTCGCCCGCGCCCTCTCCCTGCGTGCGCTCCAGTTCGACGAGCCCTACTACCGCCTGGCGCACGGCGAAGCGGATGGCCTGCCGGGACTGATCGTGGATCGCTACGGTGAGACGGTGGTGGCGCAGGTGAACACGGCCGGCATGGACAAGGCCCAGGAGGCGTGGCTGACGGCGCTGGATCGCGTGCTCTCGCCGGAGCGGATCGTCTTCAGGGGCGACGCGCCCGTCCGGACGCTGGAAGGGCTCCCGGAGGACGTGCGGGTGGTCAAGGGACCGGAGGACAGCCCGACCTTTGCGGTCGAGGATGGACGGCGCTTCGTGGTGGACCCGATCGGCGGGCAGAAGACCGGCTGGTTCTACGACCAACGGGCGAATCATGCCTTCGCAGCCCGCTTCGCCAGGGGCCGTGACGTCCTCGATGTCTACTCCTATGGTGGCGGTTTCGGCCTTGCCGCCGCCGCTGCCGGTGCCAGGTCGGTGCTGCTCGTCGACCGTTCGCAGGCCGCGCTCGACAACGCGGCCGCCAGCGCCGCGTTGCAGGGCGTCAACGCCTCCTGCACGTTCCAGCGTACCGACGCTTATGCGGCGCTGGACGGGCTCAAGAAGGATGGCCGCAAGTTCGGCCTCGTCATCTGCGATCCGCCTGCCTTCGTGAAGTCGAAGAAGGACCTGAAGCCCGGCTTGAAGGGCTACCGGAAGCTGGCGCACGCAGGGGCAAGCGTGGTCGCCGACCAGGGCTTCTTCGCGATCTCCTGCTGCTCGCACAATGTCGACGCGGAAGCGTTCCTCTCGGAGGTCTGGGCCGGAATCAGGGATGCCGGGCGGGGTGGCCGCGTCTTGCATAGGGCAGGCGCCAACTCTGACCATCCGATCCACCCGGCGCTCGTCGAGACCGTCTACCTCAAGTTCATCGTCTGGGTCCTCGACTGAGGGTCGTGCCAATCAGCTTTAACTCAACCATTAATGTTGCAACCGGACAGGTTTCTCGCCTAATTGGTGGCATGGCTTCGTGCCGTTCCGCATGTTGGGCGAGGTTCGATGTCGACGACCAAGATGCGTCCTGCCGTCACCGACGGTGGAGACACCCCGCCAGACCTGCTTCTGACGGCCTTTTCCAGGCTGTCCGCCATGTTGGAACGGCCGGTCGGCTAGCCGAGATGCGGGCGGCCGCCCCGATGCCGGATGGTCCCGTGGATACGCGCCATGTCGCACGCATGGCGCACCGCCTGGGCTTCGAAGTCGCCGTTATGCCACCTTCCAGGCGCAATCTTGCGGGCCTGCCCGTACCCTTTCTCGTGGTGGGCAAGGAGGCTGAGCGGGCGTGGATCGTCCGTTCGCGCAACGGCGGCGACCTCGTCCTGATCGACGTCGTAAGCGGAACCGCAAGCAGTCACGACGCGCAGGCAGTCGCCGGCCTCTGCTCCGAGGTTCTGGCCATGAGGCTGGAAGACAAAGCCGGAGAAAGGGGTTCCTGGCGCACCGGACTGATCCACCGCCTGCGCCCGGTGATTGCCGAGATCGTGCTGGCGTCCGTGGTCATCAACCTGATCGCGCTGGCGGCACCACTGTTCATGATGGTCGTCTACAATAAGGTGGTCAGCCAGGAAGCGCTGGCGACCCTGGACGTGCTCACGATCGGCATGATGGTACTCGTGCTGTTCGAGCTGACCCTGCGTGCCGTGCGCTCGCACATCGCCGCTCATACGGGCGCCCGAATGGACGCGGCGCTCGGGGCCGAGGTGATGCATCATGTCGTGCGCCTGCCCTTCCGCATGTTCGAGCAGATGTCTGCCGGACAAATGGTCGAACGCCTTCGTCAGCTGGAGCCGATCCGGAGCTTCTTCACATCGCAGATGCCGCTGGTGGTGGTCGATCTCGGCTTCTCCGTCCTGTTCATCGGCACGGTGTTCACGCTCGATCCCCGGCTGGGGCTGACGCTTGTTGCGGTCATTCCCCTGTTCCTCCTCCTTTCCTGGATCGCCCACCAGCGACAGTCAGGCCTTCTGCGCGCCCATTTCCGTGCCCAGGCGTCGAAGGCCGCTGCCATGGGCGAAACGGTCGCGAACGCCCTGACGGTGAAGTATCTCGGGCTCGAACCGGAATTGGAGCGACGGTTCGAGCGCCGTCTTGCCGAGAGCGCCTGGACCGGCTTCCGCGCAGGCGACATCGCCGGTCTTGCCGGGGCCGTCGGGTCGGCCCTCCAGCAGGTTGCCGCGCTGGCGCTGGTCTATGTCGGTGCTCGCGCCATCGTGGCCGGCGAGCTCTCAACGGGCGTCCTCGTGGCTGTCAGCATCCTGGCGGCCCGGGCGCTCGCTCCCCTCCGCCAGATCTTCGCGGCCTGGCGCGAGTTGCAGACCGTGCGCGAGGCATTCGCGCGGCTGGACACGCTGATGAACGAGCCGATCGAGGGGACAGACGCCAGCGGCCAGGGCGATGTCAGGCTGGAAGGACGACTGAAGCTGGAGGGGGTCACCTTCGGCTATCACGGGGATGGCCACCCTGCCGTCGACGACGTCTCTTTCGAGGTCGAGCCAGGCAGGATCCTCGGAGTGACCGGCGCCCCCGGGTCAGGTAAGAGCACGCTGATCAAGCTCCTCCTGGGGATCGAGGCACCGACCAGGGGCCGGGTGATGATCGACGATTTCGACGTGCGGCGGCTGAGCCCGTCGGTCTACCGGTCGCAGATCGGCGTGGTTCCCCAGGACGTCCAGCTGTTCGCCGGCACGATCGCCGAGAACATCACGATAGGTGCGCCGGACAAGAGCTTCGCGCGCGTGGTCGCGGCTTCGCGCTTCGTCGGGCTGCACGAGGCCGTCCAGCGGCTCCCGGAGGGCTATGACACGCGCCTCGGTGACCGCGGCACCGGCCTCTCGACAGGACAGCGCCAGCTGGTGGCGATCGCGCGGGCGCTGGTGCGCAACCCGCGCATGCTGGTCCTGGACGAAGCCACCAGCTCGCTCGACACCGCGACCAAGGAGATGTTCCTCACCAACCTGCGCCGTGCGGCCGCCGGCCGCACGATCGTGTTCGTGACCCATCGGATCGCCGCCCTCGGCATGTGTGACCAGGTGCTGCTCATGCAGCATGGTCGGGTCGCGCGGATCGGCGAGCCCGCCGAGATCATCGCCCACCTGTCCGGGCGCGGCGGACGGACGAACCTGCACGCTGTTTCCTGAGGAGCCAACGTTCATGGCGCTGATCGCCCGCTGGACCGATTTCCTGCCGGACGCACAAGGACTGATGGAGCGCCGTGCGTCGCCACTGGCCCGCATCCTCGTACTCGCGATCACCGGCATGTTCGGCGTGATGCTCTGCTGGATGGCATGGGCGGAAGTGGAACAGGTCGTCCGGGCGGAAGGCCAGATCGAGCCCCAGGGCCGCGCCAAGATCATCAACCATTCAGGTGGCGGCAAGGTCGCCGAGATCCTGGTGCGGGAAGGCGATCATGTCGCGGCCGGCACGATGCTGGTGCGGTTCGATCCAGAGGTCAGGCTGGGGGAGAGAGCCGACATGCGGGCGCGCCTGACAGCTGCCACGGCGTCGATCGCGCGGCTGGAAGGCGAGGCCGAGAACCGGGAGCCGGCCTTCCCGGCGCTGCTGGCCGAGGCCGATCCCATGCTGGTGCAGGAGGAGCGGAGGCTGTCGGATGCCCGCGCGGACCTGATGGCCACGGCAAAGCAGGCGCTGGACGAACAGATCCGGGCGAAGGCCGCAGATACGAAGGCCGCCGCCGCCGAAATCGCGAGGCTGCGCAACAGCCTGAGCCTTCAGCGGCAACAGCTGGACGCCGTGCGTGAGCTTGCTGCCAAGGAGCTCTATCCCCGGATGAAGCTGGTCGCCGTCGAGCAGCAGGTCGCGGAACTGGCTGGCGAACTCGCGAAGGCCGAGCAAAGGCTGGTCACCGCCCGGGCGGAACTGGATGAAACCCGCGCCCGCTTGGCCGCCGTCGATACCGAGCGCCGGTCCCGCGCCCTTGGCGAGCTGACTGCCCTTCGTGCCGAGCGCGACAGGCTGGTGCGGCTCCTGCAGACGCAGGACACGCTCCTGCAAGGCCTGACAGTCACGGCGCCCGTAGCCGGCTTCGTGCAGGAGTTGCAGGTCAGCGCGGCTGGCCAGTCGGTGGCGGCGAACCATCCGATCATGAAGCTCATCCCTTCCGACGAAGGTCTCGTTGTTGCCGCCCGCGTGCGCAACGCCGATGTCGGACATCTCACCGAAGGCATGCCCGCCCGGATCAAGGTGCACGCCTTCGACTTCGTCCGGTTCGGCGCCATCAACGGCCGCCTGCAGAAGATTGCCTCCGATGCCCGCCGGATGGACCCGGATACGGAGCCGGTCTACGCGGTCACCGTCGTCACCGACGATGAGGCTGGAGAAGCAGGCCGCAGGATCCAGCCCGGTATGCTCGTCGACGTGGAGATCCAGGTCGGCAAGCGCACGGTGCTGGACTACCTGACCGACAGGCTGAGGCGGATTGGCGACGAAGCCTTCTCCGAGCTCTAGCGGTGATCGCCCGTCATCGCGACCACCTGTCCCTGCGACAGGGTGAAGGTCCGCGAGGCAAAGCCATTGCAGGTGTTGCCGAACGTGTCGCTGTCGGTTCGCCGATCCTTCCAGTAGTAGCGCACGTTCAGCACCAAACGATCCGGCGTGTTCTCCACCACTTCCGTATCGGTCACCGTCATGTCAGGCACAAGGCAACGCCCTCCCTCTTCCCAGGCGTGATATCGGTAATAGCGCTCGATCGTCGCGATCGCATTCGGATGGTTGGGAACGGGCTGAACCGACGCGCAGGCCGTAAGGGACAGGGCCGTCATCACGAGCAGACCCGAGATCGACTTCATCGACGCTGTTCCCCGGTCATCGACTGGACCTGCAGCCCGTTCGGGCCCTTGGCAATGGTGAACAGCCTTTCGTTGAACCCGACACAAGTGCTGGATCCGCCCAGTCCGGGAAATCTATTGTAGTCGACGTTCCGGTCGTCCTGCCATGCATAGCGGACTTCCATGACAATCTTCTCCGGCGTTTCTTCAACAACCCGCCATCGGGTGACCGACATCGTGGGCAGGACGCATCTCGCACCTTCTTCCCATGCGTTGTCGCGATAATAGCTCTCTATCTTCCAACGCAGGTCCGGGTAGGGCCCGAGGTCGTTCATGCCAGCGCAACCTGCAAGAAGCATCGCGCCCACGACCAGCGATACTAGCCTTGGCAGGAAACCGTTCCAGCCGTTCGGCCGGCTTTCGATCATGCCGCGTTCTCCCGCTGCCCCATGCGCTGCAGCGCCGGCTCGCGCTGAGGAAGCTTCAACCTGAAGGTGGTACCTCCTGGACCTGTTTCCAACAACTCGATTTCGCCGCCATGCGCCCGCATGATCTCGCGCACAATGGCCAGGCCCAGCCCGCTTCCGCCCAGCTTCTCCTTGGTGCGGAACGGGTGGAACAGCCACTGCAGCGTGCCGTCAGACACGCCCGGCCCGTTGTCGCACACGTCGATCCAGACCTGCTGGCTGTCGCCACGCCGCGCGCGCAATCTCACCCAACTGTCCGGCCGGTCGGCGAGGGCCTCGTAGGCGTTCCTGATCATGTTCTGCAGCACCCGGAACATCTGGTCCCGGTCTCCATGGACGACGAGGTCACCCGCGATCTCCAAATAGAGCTGGATCGGGCGCGCCCGCGGCGGCGGGGTCGCATCATCCACTTCCTGGGCCAACCGGAGAAGGCTGAAGTCGGTCTCCACCATCCTCGGCTTCTCATCGCGAGCGAAACGCAGCACGTCGATGCAGAGCCGCGTGGCCCGCTCGAGACTGTCGATCAGCCGCGGCGCAACCCGCCGCACGTCCGGATCCTGGCTGTGCTCCAGGCTGTCGGACAGGAGCACGGCCGTCGACAGCATGTTGCGCAGATCATGGTTCACCCGGCTGACGGCGGCACCGAGGGTCGCCAGCCTGGTCTGCTGGCGCAGCGAGCGCCGCACTTCCGTGCGCATCTCGTCGACCGCCTTCTCCAGGTCGCCGATCTCGTCAGTGCGGCCGCTCGGCGGGTGGTCGGTGCTCTCGTCCTCCGGATCGGCGTGAAACGCGGTCACCTCACGGGCGATCCGGCCGAGCGGTTTGACGATCAGTTCGTCCAGCGTGAGCACGAGTGTCCAACCCAGGAGCAGCGTGATGAGGACCGACACGACCGCCATGTCGATGGCATGTCGCAGCGTCTGTCGACGCAGTTCCTCGTCGGTCGTGAAGGCCTCGACGACCCAGCCTGGCCTAACGGGCGAATTCTGGAAGAGCACGATCTGGCGCTGGCCGCCGTTGAAGATCAGATCCAGGGCGTCGATGACCTTGGTCGCGATCGAAGGTGGATCGTCGAGGTTGAAGGTGTCTTCGATCTGGCTGCGCGCAAAGATCCTCCCGACCGTCCATTCCGCGTCCTCCGACCTTACGATCATGCCGCCGCTGCGTGCCTGCATCAGCAGGTTCTGGACTTCGGGTGCCGCCACGTCGAACGGCCACGGCCGGATGATCGCAATGGCATCGGCGACGAGCATGTCCTGGGACATGTGGCGCTCAAGACGCTCGTAGCGATAGATGGCGACAGACCAGACCAATACCGCCAGTTCAACACAGACGAGGATAGCTACGACCAACAGGATGATCTTGAGCTTGAGGCTCCGGAAGAACGGATACCTGGTTCTATTGCCGGTTCGCTGCACCGAAATCTTCCGACCCATCGCCATTAAGCATGAGGATAAACTCGCGTTCGACCAACGCAAGAGCCGGACCAAGTGGTCTTATTCGGCCGAGGCCAAGTGCGATCGTCATTTGACAAGATCTGGGCACGCCCCTATCAGCACCACCACGTCGCCGGTGCTAGCCGACGACGCTGGTTGCGTCGTGCTCGACGCAGCGCCCTATCCTCCTAAACATGTCGAGTGACGCTCGTGAAGCGGACCTATCAGCCCAGCAAGCTCGTGCGGAAGCGCCGTCATGGCTTTCGCGCCCGTATGGAAACGGTCGGAGGCCGCAAGGTCATCGCCCGCCGTCGTGCGCGCGGCCGGAAGCGCCTGTCCGCCTGATCGCCCGGCTTGAACGCGTGGCCGCCATCGTCGTCCTGCAAAAGCGCCCCGACTTCCTGAGGGTGGCCAAAGGTCGTCGCTGGCATGGTGCCGGCATGGTAGTTCAATTCGCCGCGCGCGCCGTTCCCGATCAGTCTATCGGGGTCGGGTTCACGGCGAGCCGCAAGGTTGGCGGTGCCGTCGTGCGGAACCGGAGCAAGCGGCGCCTGCGCGCCATCGTGCGAGAACTGGTGCCGCAAGCGAAGATCGAGGGAACGGACATCGTCCTGATCGCTCGTCCGCAGACGGCTACCCTTCCCTTCACCATGCTCCGGAACGATCTTTCCGCTGCACTGGCCAAGATCGAGGGAAGCCGGTGGTGAACCCGGGCAAGATCATAGGGGCTATCCTGTTTGGCAGCTGGCGCGTCCTCGTGTCACCGCTGCTAGGGCCAGCCTGCCGCTTCGAGCCGACCTGCTCCCGCTATATGCAGCAGGCGATCGAGACCCACGGCGTGCTGAGCGGCACAAGGTTGGGGATCGTGCGCCTGTGTCGATGCCATCCCTGGGGCGGCTTCGGCTTCGATCCTGTGCCACCGCGTCGGAATCCTCCGGTCTGCACGACCGGCCAACGCATCTGATCGCCTGGAGACCGAGCTTAGATGGGCGACCAGCGCAACCTCATCGTCGCGATTGTGTTTTCCGTCGCGATCATTCTGGGGTTCCAGTATTTCTACGAGCTGCCACGCCTCAAGCGTGCGCAGGAGCAGCAGGCTCAGAGCGTCGAGCAGCTGGCAGCTGGTCTGCCCGCCAACCAGACGACAGCCACGCCGGCGGTTCCCGGGAGCGCACCGGCCGCGGCGGCGGCCGCCAGCGAGGAAGTGCCGCGGGTACGGATCGACAATGGCAGCCTGCACGGCACGGTGTCCCTGAAGGGCGGCCGGATCGATGACGTCAAGCTCGCCCAGTACCACGAGACGGTCGACCCCCGTTCGCCCGAGATCACCCTGCTCACGCCTACCCGCGGCGAGGGAGCCTATTTCGCCGAGTTCGGCTGGGTTCCGGACCAAGCGGCGCCGGTTGCTGTTCCCGGTGGGGATACTCTCTGGCAGGCCGAGGGCGAGCAGATCGGTGCCGGCCGTCCGGTGACGCTAAGCTGGGAGAATGGCGAGGGTCTGACCTTCCGCAAGTCGTTCGCGCTTGACCAGGACTTCATGTTCACGGTGAAGCGCAGCGTCACCAATGACACGGGCGCACCGGTCACGCTGCGTCCATACGGACTTCTCAGCCGCTGGGGTACACCGCCCACGCTCGGCTACTACATCCTTCACGAGGGCCCGATCGGCGTCTTCCAGGAAAGGCTGAACGAGCCGAACTACAGCGACATCGTGGAAGCGCCGCAGGAGTTCGAGACGACAGGTGGCTGGCTCGGCTTTACCGACAAGTACTGGCTGACCTCACTCGTCCCGCCGCAGGACAGCCAAGTCAAGGCAACGTTCCGGCACGTGAAGGACGGCGCGCTGGACAAGTACCAGAGCGACTATCTCGGTGCCGCCATGACGGTGGCGCCCGGGCAGACGGTGGAGATGACCGAGCACCTGTTCGTGGGTGCGAAGGAAGTGAACCTCCTGGACCGCTACAGCGAGGAGCTGAATATCCCGCTGTTCGACCGGGCCGTCGATTTCGGCTGGTTCTATTTCCTGACCAAGCCCTTCTTCCACATCCTGAACTGGCTCTACCACGCCACCGGCAACTACGGCATCGCGATCCTGGGCCTGACCCTGCTGGTCAAGATCGTGCTCTTCCCGCTGGCGAACAAATCCTACAAGTCGATGAGCGCCATGAAGGCGCTGCAACCGGAGATGGAGAAGCTGCGTGAGCGCTTCTCCGACGACCGGACCAAGATGCAGCAGGAACTGATGGCCCTCTACAAGCGGGAGAAGGTCAACCCGGTCTCCGGCTGCCTGCCCATCGTCGTGCAGATCCCGGTCTTCTTTGCACTCTACAAGGTGCTGTTCGTTTCCATCGAGATGCGCCACGCGCCGTTCTTCGGCTGGATCCACGACCTGTCGGCGCCTGATCCGACCACGATCTTCAACCTGTTCGGTCTGATTCCCTGGAATCCCCCGGCCTTCCTCATGATCGGCATCTGGCCGCTCATCATGGGCGCCACGATGTTCATCCAGCAGAAGCTGAACCCGCAGCCACCGGACCCGCTGCAGGCCAAGCTGATGCAGTACCTGCCGCTGATCTTCATCTTCATGTTCGCGACGTTCCCGGCCGGCCTCGTGATCTACTGGGCCTGGAACAATACCCTCTCCGTCGCGCAGCAGTGGTACATCATGAAGCGTCACGGCAAGCCGACGCCGGCACCGGCCAAGACGTGAACGCTATCCAGCCTTCCGACGAGGAGGCGGCCCGTCTGGAAGCTGGTCGCCTCCTGTTCGCGCAGAACATCGTGTTCATGCGCGGTGTGGCTGATCTGGACCAGCTTCCGCCTGCTGACTGTCCCGAGATTGCGTTCGCCGGCCGCTCCAATGTCGGCAAGTCCAGCCTCATCAACGCGCTGGTGAACCGCAAAGACATGGCCCGGGCGTCCAACACGCCCGGCCGGACCCAGGAGTTGAACTTCTTCGACCTGGGCCAGCGCCTGATCCTGGTCGACCTGCCGGGCTACGGCTATGCGGCCGCTCCCAAGAGCAAGGTCGACGCCTGGAAAAGACTGGTCACGCGCTACCTGGCGGGCCGCGCGACACTGACCAGAGTCTGCATCCTGATCGACGCCCGCCATGGATTGAAGGACGTCGACACCGACACCATGACGGTCCTGGCCAAGGCAGCGGTCCCTTTCCAGTTGGTGCTCACCAAGGCTGACCAGCTGAAGAAGTCGGCGCTCGCCGACCGGATCCTGGAAGTGACCGAGGCGATCCAGCGCCGGATCGGCGCCTTGCCGACGCCGATCGTGACAAGCTCCCAGGACGGCACCGGCATCCCGGAACTGCGAGCCGAGCTTGCCTCGCTCGCTGCACCGAAGGTGGATAAGATCTGACGCATGGCCGGCAATGGCCCGGCGCTAGATGGATGGAAGACGTGCCCATGACGCCGGACGTTCACCAGGTCGCTCGCACGCTGATCGAGGCGCTGCCCTATATGCGGCGCTACCAGGACGCGGTCATGGTGATCAAGTATGGCGGCCATGCCATGGGCGACACGGAAGCCGCGCGGGACTTTGCGCGGGACGTCGTGCTGCTCAAGCAGGTCGGCATCAACCCGGTGGTGGTCCACGGGGGCGGGCCGCAGATCAAGGCGATGCTGGACCGCCTTGCCATCCGCTCTGAGTTCATTGATGGCCTGCGCGTAACCGATGCCGCCACTGTCGAGGTGGTGGAGATGGTTCTGGCCGGCAAGATCAACAAGGAGATCGTGACGGCGATCCAGGCAGCCGGCGGCCGAGCGGCAGGCGTCTCCGGCAAGGACGGCCGCCTCATTCAGGCCCGCAAGGTCACGCGCACCCGCCGCGATCCCGACAGCAACATCGAGCAGGTGCTGGATCTGGGCTTCGTCGGCGAGCCAGAGTTCATCGACCGCACCCTCATCGACGTCTTCACCGGCACAGATATCATTCCGGTCATCGCACCGATCGGCGTTGGGGCGGACGGCGAGACCTACAACATCAATGCCGATACGGCGGCAGGCGCCGTGGCGGGTGCACTGGCTGCACGCAAGCTGCTGATGTTGACTGATGTCCGCGGGGTGCTCGACGGGGCGAAGCAGCTGATCCCCACGCTGAGCGCGGAGCATGCGCGGCAGCTGATCAGTTCGGGGGTCATCGCCGGTGGCATGATCCCCAAGGTGGAGACCTGCCTCCAGGCGGTCGACCTTGGCGTGGACGCCGCAGTAGTCCTGGACGGAAGGGTACCGCACGCCATCCTCCTCGAACTGTTCACCGAGGGCGGGTTCGGCACGCAGATCGTCCGGTCCTGAGACGGTAACCCTGCCGTCGTCGCATCGTCATCGAACGTCGGTACAGGCACATCCGAGCCCGAAAACCGGATGGAATGGCGTTGCCGACCACCGTTCTCGATCGGACCAGCCACCTCGATACCAAGGGCACCGGTGCCAGTGCACCATGCGCCATCCGGGAGGCGCTGCTTCCCCTGGCACTCAGCGGGCGGCTCGACAGCCTGATCGTTTCGGACCTTCATCTGGGCCTGCGCGGCAGCCGGTCCGCAGAGCTCCTGAAGCTTCTGAATACGCTCAGGTTCGACCGGCTGATCCTGCTCGGGGACATCCTCCATGATGCCACGGTGCGGCGCCTTTCGGGCGACGACTGGGCACTCATCTCTTTTCTGAGGCATCTGCAGCATCGCCCCGATGCACCGGCGGTGCTGCCAGTCCTGGGCAATCATGATCGCAAGTGCGGCGACCTGCTGGCGCGGTTGCTCGACCGGCCAGTTGCCGATTCGGTCAGCTGGACGCATGCCGGGCGACGCTTCCTCGCCATCCATGGCGACCTGTTCGACCGGTTCGTCACCCGCAATCGCCGAACCGCACAGGCCGTTTCCTCGCTCTTCGAGTTCTGCCACCGGCGCCTGTCCAGGGACGGAAGCTGGCCGCATGCCGCCGACCAGTTGCACGTCCGCTGGACGGGACTCGGCCGGAAGATGGCGGACGCGGCGCTGGCTCATGCCAAGACGAACGGCGCCGACGTGATCTTCTGCGGGCACAGCCATGAGCCTTATGCGCGCTCGGACGGTGCAGGCGGCCCGGGGGGGCACCTGACCTACCTCAATACCGGCGCATGGCTCGGGCTTCGGCCGAGCTTCGTGACCGTGGCTGGCGATGGCAGTGCCCGGCTGCACCAGTTCGCTTGATGAAAGGAACGATGTGATGAACAGCGCCTTGGTCAGAACCGCGGCCGAGGGTCACGGTCAGGGAGCCAAGCGCGCCCTTCTGGACCGGCTCTTTACGGTCGCGTTCGACGACTTGGTCTACACGCAGATCTGGGAGGACCCGGAGGTCGATCTCGATGCCATGCAATTGGCACCGGGCATGACGATTGCCAGTATCGCCTCGGCCGGCTGCAATCTCCTGGCCTATCTGTCCGCAGACCCGGCCAGGATCGTGGCCGTCGACCTGCTGGACGGGCATCTGGCCCTCCTTGAACTGAAGCAGGCAGGGCTGCGGCACCTTGAGGTCCCAGAACTGCATCGCTTCTTCGGTGATGCCGGCCATCCGGTGAACCTGAAGCTGTACGACCACAAGCTGCGGCCGCATCTGAGTTCGTCGGCCCGGCAGTTCTGGGAGCGGCGGTCGAGATTTGGCCGCCGCCGGATTGACCGGTTCGGGATTGGGTTTTGGACGCATGGCCTGCTCGGCCGCTTCATCGGGTTCGTGCATTTGGTCGCCAAGCTGCACGGCGTCGATCCTCGCGAGCTACTGGCCTGTCCGGACATCGAAGCGCAGCGAAACTGGTTCGACGCGAACATCCGGCGGACGCTCCGCGCACCGCTTCTCCGCTTCCTTCTCGAGCGCCCCGCCACCTTCTTCGGCTTAGGGGTGCCGCCCGCCCAGTTCGAGGCGATGAAGGCGGAAACCGGTTCGATGGTGCAGAGCATCGAGGAACGGCTGGAACGCCTCGCCTGCATGGTACCGCATCGTGACAATCCTTTCGCCTGGCAGGCCTTTGGCCGAAGCTATGGGCAGGACGAGCCAATCCTTCCGATGTGGCTGCAGGAAGCCCATCTGCCGGCCATCCGGTCAAGGCTCGACCGTATTGATGCCCTGCAGCAGGATTTGACCGAGCGACTTCGTGGCGAGCCGGCCTGCTCCATCGACCGGTTCGTCCTACTCGATGCGATGGACTGGATGAGCGATAGCCGCCTGACAGAGCTCTGGAGCCAGATCGAGCGGACGTCGAAGGCGGACGCGAGGGTCATCTTCCGGACTGCTGGCGCCAAGAGCATCATCGAAGATCGCCTGCCCGCATCCATCATGGCCGGGTGGCGCTATGAGCGTGCCAGAAGCGCCGACCTGTTCCGACGCGACCGATCGGCGATCTATGGCGGGTTCCATCTCTATGTAAGGCAGGCCGACGCATGAGCATCAGCAGCACAGCCGACGTCGCCAGCCGCATGGACCGAATGTATCGATACCAGCGCTACATCTACGACCTGTCGCGCAAATACTTCCTGCTCGGCCGTGATCGACTGCTGGCATCCATCCCGGTGAAGCCGGGCGATGCTCTGCTGGAGGTGGGGTCGGGTACCGGCCGCAACCTCGTGGCGCTGGCAAGGTTGCATCCCGAGCTTTCACTCTACGGGATCGACGCTTCACGGGCCATGATCGACACCGCCAGTATCGCTGCCAGGCGCGCCGGTGTCGCCGGCCGGATCCGGCTGGGCTTTGGGGTCGGTGAGCAGGCCGATGCGCGCAACCTCGGCAGGCCCAGCGGCTTTGATCACGTCCTGTTCTCCTACGCGCTCAGCATGTTCGATGACCCCATTTCGGCCTTGGATCGGGCGATCAGCCTGCTGGCGCCTGGAGGCACCCTGTATGTCGTCGATTTCTCCGACCAGCGGGACCTTCCGCCCTGGTTCCGCCGCGCACTGGAGGCCTGGCTTGAGCGCTTTGGCGTCCGGCACCGGCCGGAAGTAGCCGTGCATCTGCGAGGGCTTGCTTCAGCCGGCCGCGGCAGCTTCGGCTTTCAATCGGTTGCCCGCCGGTATGCGGAAATCATCACCTTCCGGCCGGCCATCTGACCGGCCGGAAGGTGTCGTGATCTATTGGGCAGTCGCGATCGGCATGCCAAGCGACTGGTGGATGTAGCTGCGCACTGCCGGCTGCAGGCCCAGCCTGGCCGCCAACTGGTCGAGATAGGCGATTTCCTGTGGCGTATCCGCGGTGATCGCCAGTACCGATGCCGTATAGACTTGTGCCGCCACGTCCAGGTTGGGGACCGCGGCGACCAGGGCGTCCATGTCGAGCGGCTTGGCCAGCTCGCGCAGGATCCAGTCCCGTTCCTCCGGATCGGCACCGGTCTCCTTCAACTTGCCGACGATGTTGTTCATCTCGGTGTCGTCGATATGTCCATCCGCCTTGGCTGCGGAGATCATTGCCATCAGCAGGACACGCTGGGTGTCCTCACCGGGAACGGGTACGTCGTCGGCCGTCATCGGCTGAGCGGGTGCCTGCGTGGGAGCCTGTGCCGGAGCTGCCGGACCGCTACCCGACCGGCCCATATTCTGCAGCGCGTTCATGGCGATCATTCCGATCACGCCCATGGCCGCACCACCCAGCGCACCGCTCCCGCGGCCGCCGCCCAGCATCGAGCCAACCAGACCGCCGATCCCGCCACCCATGGCCGGGCTGCGACCCATCCCGCGGCCCTGGCCGAGGAAGCCGCCGGCCATCTCGGCGAGACCGCCGAGGCCACCACCGGAACTCTTGTGCCCGCCTCCAAGCATGCTGCCGAGGCCGCCGCTGCTTCTACCACCTCCAAGCATACCACCGAGACCACCGCCACCGCCACCGCCTCCACCAAGGAGGCCCCCGAGAAGCCCTCCAAGGCCGGGCTGGCTGCGGCCTGCCGCTTGCATCCGTGATCCGGCGCCGCGGGCAAGTCCGGCCTGCAGCAGTTGCCCGATTAGGTCGCCTGATCTCATGTTCAACTCTCCCATTGGCGGGTTCATGCGCGCATCAGCCCGTGCTAGCTCCACAACCCGCAGCGCGGTTGGAGGATCCATGGCCAACTTCAGGACGATCGATCAGCTCGACCCTAAAGGGAAGCGCGTACTGGTCCGTGTTGATTTCAACGTTCCCATGCAGGACGGCGAAGTGACCGACGCCACGCGGATCGAGCGCGCTGCCGTCACACTCAAGGAGCTGATGGGCAAGGGAGCCAAGGTGGTGGCCCTCTCTCATTTCGGCCGCCCGAAAGGCAACGTCGAGCCGGCCATGTCCTTGGCACCGATCGCCAGGGCGCTTGGCAAGGCTCTTGGCGGAATCGAGGTTGCCTTCGGCAAGGACTGCATCGGGCCGGATGCCGAGGCTACCGTGGGGGGAGTTCAGGAGGGCGGCATCGCCCTTCTCGAAAATCTGCGCTTCCATGTAGGCGAGGAGAAGAACGTCCCGGCGTTCGCCGATGCCTTGGCCGCGATGGGCGATGTCTACGTCAATGATGCCTTCTCCTGCTCCCATCGCGCGCACGCATCGATCACGGGCCTGGCTGAACGGCTGCCGACCTTCGCGGGGCGGCTGATGGAGGCCGAGCTGAAGGCACTGACGAACGCGATCGGAGGCGCCAGCCGACCGGTGGCGGCCTTGGTCGGTGGGGCCAAGGTTTCCTCCAAGCTCGACGTTCTGGGCCACCTGCTCGACAAGGTGGACGTGCTCATCATCGGCGGCGGCATGGCCAACACCTTCCTGCACGCCAAGGGCATCGATGTCGGCAAGTCCTTGTGCGAGAAGGACTTGGCGGACACGGCCCGCTCGATCCTGGAGAAGGCGCAGGCCAAGCGCGTGCGCATCCTTCTTCCGGTCGATGGTGTCGTGGCTATGCGGTTCGAACAGCATGCCGAGCACCGCGTGGTGCCGATCGGTCAGGTCGGTGCCGAGGAGATGGTTCTGGATATCGGCCCAGACAGCGCGGCCGCCGTGGAGGCGGCCCTGGTCGACTGCAGGACACTGCTCTGGAATGGGCCGCTGGGGGCGTTCGAAGTCGAGCCCTTCGACAAGGGAACGGTGGCGGTAGCGCAGGCAGCGGCAAAGCTCACCGATGATGGCAGGCTTCTGTCCGTGGCCGGTGGCGGCGATACGGTGGCTGCACTGGCCCATGCAGGCGTCCTCGAGCGCTTCTCCTACGTCTCCACCGCCGGTGGCGCCTTCCTGGAGTTCATCGAGGGCAAGGACCTGCCTGGCGTGGCGGCGCTCTCTCGCTGAGAACATTCGCCGTCACGATCCACCATGGCTGGCACCTTGCCGCCGTCGCCGGGGTGGAAGCCGAGCTGGGCATCAGCCTGCAGGCGATGAGCGTGCCTGATGCCGTGGTTTATGCTGGCCCGTCCTACTTCATGGCACTGGAGCGCCGACATGGACGGAGCGTGCTGGTCGATTGCGGCGACCGGGCCGGCGATGTCCTGGCCTGTCTTCGTACTGGCCTGCGTACGCTGATGTTCCGTGGGAACCCGGAGGTGGCGGAACGGCTTCGGTCGATCGCGGATCAGCATGCCGCATCGCTCGCCTCATGTTTGGCCGTGCCGCTGATTGAGGTCGGCGAGGACGACGACCTGGCCCGTAGCTGCCGCCGACATGTGGATGCGGCACCGGCGGCCAACACCTCCGTTTGACGGCCTGCCGCAGGGCGTGTTCTTAAGCGCCCGTGCGGTCGGAGCACGGGCCAACTCTAGGGAAACTTGCAATGCGCGTTACGCCGGCGGTCAAGAAGATCCTCGCCAATTACGAGAGCGAGAACCCCGGGGTTAAGGCGAACCTCGCCCGGCTTATGATGCAAGGCAGGCTTGCCGGCACTGGAAAACTCGTGATCCTGCCGGTGGATCAGGGCTACGAACATGGGCCGGCCCGCTCGTTCGCTGCCAATCCCGCCGCCTATGATCCCCATTATCTCTACGAGCTGGCCCTGGAGGCCGGGCTTTCCGGTTATGCCGCCCCGCTGGGTTCCCTTGAAGCAGGCGCCGACACCTTCGCTGGCGAGCTGCCGCTGATCCTCAAGATGAACAGCGCCAACTCTCTCTCCAAGGGCATCGCCGACCAGGCGCTGACGGGCAGCGTGCGGGATGCGCTCCGGCTGGGCTGCTGCGCCGTCGGGTTCACCATGTATCCGGGTTCCGACTTCAACTACGGCATGATGGAAGAACTTCGCGAGATCACCGGGGAGGCCAAGGCGCATGGCTTGGCGACGGTGGTCTGGTCCTATCCCCGCGGTGGCCTAGTGACCAAAACCGGGGAAACCGCCATCGATGTCGTGGCTTATGCGGCGCACATGGCAGCACTGATGGGCGCCAACATCATCAAGGTGAAGCCGCCCACCGACGCGCTGGATCTGGAGGCCGCGAAGAAGGTCTACGAGGAGCAGGCCATCCCGCGCGCGACCCTGGCCGAGCGCATCGCCCATGTCATGCAGGCGAGCTTTGCCGGGCGGCGCCTCGTGGTCTTCTCGGGCGGCGAGGCAAAGGACGCCGATTCGCTGGTCGAGGAGATCAAGCAGATCAAGGCGGGCGGCGGGTCCGGCTCGATCGTCGGGCGCAATGCATTCCAGCGGCCGAAGGCCGAGGCGCTCGACCTGCTGAGCCGGATCGTCGACATCTATCGCGGCGACGTGTGAGCGTTGTCCGGCGAGAACGACCTGGACGAAGGCATCGAGGATGACCGCCTCCGGCTGATCATCCCGTTGCCCAAGGCCTACGATCCAGCGCCGCTGACGCCGTTGGTGGACCACCAGAGGATCGCAGCGCTGGTACTTCCGCCCGAGGACGACGCCACCTTGGCCAAGTCCTTCGGCCGGCAGCATGGGATCGCCGTGTTCGCGAGGGACGACGTTCGTGCCGCGCGTGGACTGGATGGCCTGCTCCTCACCCGTCCGGCCGAGGTGGCGGATGCGCGGCGTGCGCTGTCGGGCCAGCAGGTGATCGGTGTGCTGTGCGGCGTGGATCGGCACGAGGCAATGGAGGCCGGAGAAGCCGGCGCCGACTGGATTCTGTTCGGCCGCACCGACATGGAGCCTTCGAAGGCAATCGAGGCTGCTGCGTGGTGGTCGGAACTCTTCGTCTTGCCATGCGGTGTCACCGGGCTTATCGAGCCAGCCCACATGGAGGCCCTGGCGGCAGCGAAGATCGCCTTCGCGCTCCCGGGGCCGTTCTGCTGGCAGGTGCCCGACCCGATCGGTCTGCTCTCCGATCTGGACCTGGCGGTCCAAGCGGCGGAGCACGGCACCTCCTAACCAAGCGAGTTCAGGCCGTGCCCCGTCGTTCGCCTCACCTGGAAGTCATGGTCCGTGCCGCCGTCCGGGCTGCCCGCACGCTCTCGCGAGATTTTGGCGAGGTCGAGCAGTTGCAATGGTCGGTGAAGGGACCGGCGGACTTCGTTTCCGCCGCGGACCGTCGGGCCGAGCAGATGCTGGTCGAGGATCTGCACCGGGCACGGCCGGACTTCTCGATCCTGACCGAAGAGAGCGGTCTCCGCGAGGGGCGTTTTCCCGAGCACCGCTTCATCGTCGATCCGCTGGACGGTACCAGTAACTATCTTCACGCCCTGCCGCACTGGTCGATCTCGATTGCCCTGGAGCAGCATGGCGAAGTCACGGCCGCCTGCGTGTACGACGTCACCCGCAACGAACTGTTCGCTGCGGACAAGGGCAATGGCGCCTACATGAACGACCAGCGCATCCGGGTGTCGCGCACCAAGGAAATGAGCCGGGCACTGATCGCTTGCGGGCTGCCCGTGCGCGACTGGAAAGGTCGCAAGAGCTTCCCCCGCCAGTACGAAGCGATGGCCGACAAGGTGGCAGGCCTCCGTCGCATGGGTGTGTCGTCCCTCGACTTGGCCTATGTCGCTTGCGGTCGCCTGGACGGCTACTGGGAGTACGGGATCCAACCCTGGGACTATGCGGCGGGGCTGCTCCTGGTCCGCGAGGCAGGCGGCCGCTCGGGCCGCCTTGAAGGGGATGACCGTCTGTGGGAGGAGGGCACCGTCTTCGCCTCCAACGCGGCCCTGGGTGACGAACTGATAGCCACGCTCACCGGGGCCTGAGGCCCGCTCCCCTTGCCTTGATCAGAACTGGAAGCGCGCGCCGACTGCAACGATGTCGATGCTGCTCTCGTAAGACGCCTGCAGGTTGCCTCGGCCCGCATTGCCCGTTCCGCTGGCGCTCAGGTCCACGTCGACATCCTCGATGAACAGGTGCGAGTAGCCGATATCGAAGGTCCAGGCCGGCCATGGCGACCATGATGCACCCGCCGAGAGCCAGTAGCGGTCTCCATCGGGGATCCGCGGTGTTCGATCGGCATCCGGCACGGGCGATTCGTCGTAGGCGGCACCAGCCCGGAAGGTCCACTGGTCGTTCAGGCGGTAGGCGGCTCCGACCGACGCGAACCAAGTGTCTTCCCAGGCTTGGGTGGTGACGCTCGCCGCCTGGGCCGGATTGTCGAAGTCGATGCGAAGCTCGTCGAACTGCGACCAGTCCGTCCACTGCAGATCGGCCAGGAGGGTCAGCTGTTCCCCCACGGCCTGAGCTAGGCCGAGGGAAACGGTCGTCGGCGTGGTAAGCGACGCTTTGGCTCCAGTGTCCACGAACTGACCAGTCAGTGCCGAGACGATCGCTCCCATTCCGGAGGAACCCAGGTCGAAGTCGGCATCGCCATCCAGCTCGTGCGACACCTGGGAGCGATAGGACAGGCCAACCTTTGTCCCTTTGGCCGGCTCGGCGATGGCACCCAGCACCACGCCGATGCCGATATCGTCACCCTCCACCTTCGCCTTGCCGTCCTGGCCAGCCGGTACCGGCGTGACGGGGAGCGTCACCCCGGTCCGTCCTTGAATGGCAGCCCCGGCCGTCCCGAAATCGACGGCGTTGGTCAACTCGGCATGAACGTACTGGGTGACCACACCACCGCCCAGCGTCAACCAGGGCAGCGGTTGCCATGCGAGCGTCGGCATGACGTCGATCGAGAACAGGCGCGACTTGATGGCATGATAGCGCCCGACCCAGTCATCGTCATACTTCGAGCCGAGGCCGAACGGCGCGTTGACCGCAATGCCGGCCGTCCAGTCGTCGGACAAAGGGTAGGCTCCGTAGAGGGCGGGCACCACAATGTCGGGGAAGGCATCCGATTGGGTCGCTTGCCCGCCAATCGCCGTTCCCAGGATCGTGGTTCCGCTGGCCGAGGTCACTTCCGCTCTAGGCACGATGATGGTTACATGCTGTTCGGCAGCAGAACCACTGCTCAAGCCTAGCGCGGCCGGATTGAAGAACATCGCCGAGAGACCGCCTTCACCAGCCGTCATGCCCGCGAACGAGCTACCCTGCCCGGTCGCGCTCTGCTCCCGAATCGCGAAGCCCGACCCTTGCGCAGCGCCGGGCAAAACGCTGCAGCCTACCAGGAGCGCAGCACCCAGTCGCCGCAACCACCGCGATTTGTTCATTTCCAGCCACCCGATCTATCCTCTCGGGTGAGCTGCGGAACATCTAGATCGCTGTCAACGCGATTAGTGTTGTGTAGAACTTGCAGCACACTGGACGTTGCCGAACAGCGACGGCTAGTGTGCCGCAACTTGCCCTCACGCCCGTCTGGCGGCCTGTTCCAGTTCCGCCAGTGTTACCGGAACGGCTAGCTTGGACAGCATCTCCTTCGGCACGACCTGCCAGAACCTGCCTAGGTGACCCTGGAAATCGTGAACGATCTGCTTGCCAAGCGGACTGCCGGTAGTCACCGCGTGCTCGCGGATGAGCCCCAGCAGCAGCTCCTCATAGTGTGGCACCTCGATCCGCTGCGAGATGACCATCTCGCCATTGATATGGCTCGGGAGGATGTCATCAGGGTCGTAGACGAACGCCATGCCTCCGGACATTCCGGCGGCGAAGTTGTCGCCCACCGACCCGAGGATGACGGCAGTACCTCCGGTCATGTACTCGCAGCCATTATCGCCAACGCCCTCCACCACGGTGACGGCGCCCGAGTTGCGCACCGCGAAGCGCTCGCCTGCCTTGCCGGCCGCGAACAGCTTGCCGGCCGTGGCACCGTAGAGGCAGGTATTGCCGATGATCACGTTCTGGTGCGGTACGAGGGGTGACGACACCAGCGGCCGCACCACGATCGTGCCGCCCGAGAGGCCTTTGCCGACATAGTCGTTGGCATCGCCGAACACCTCGAGCTTCAGGCCCTGCACGGCGAAAGCGCCTAGCGACTGTCCGGCCGACCCTCGCAGGCGCACCGCGATATGGCCTTCCGGCAGCTTGGCCATGCCGTACTTGCGGGTGATATGAGCGGACAGGCGGGTGCCGACGCCGCGATGCACGTTTCGCACGTTGTACTGGAGTTGCATCTTCTCGCCATCGTCCAACAGAGGACGGGCATCCACCACCATGCGTGCATCGAGCGCATCGGGCACCTCGTTGCGGCCGGTGGCGGCGCAGTAGCGCGGATGCGGACCGGGATCGACGTTGGCGAGGATCGGGTTCAGGTCCAGGTCGTCCAGGTCGACCGAGCCGCGGCTCACCTGCCGGAGCAGATCCGTGCGGCCGACCGCCTCCTGCAGCGAGCGCAGGCCGAGCGAGGCCAGCACCTCGCGCGTGTCCTCGGCGATGAAGCTCATCAGGTTGACGATGTGTTCAGGCTTGCCTTCGTACTTCGCCCGCAGGTCCTCTCGCTGCGTGCAGACCCCCACGGGGCATGTGTTGGAGTGGCATTGCCGGACGAGGATGCAGCCGATTGCAACCAGCGACGCCGTGCCGATACCGTACTCTTCCGCCCCCAGCATCGCCGCGATGACGATATCGCGACCGGTCTTGAGGCCGCCATCCGTGCGCAGGGTCACCCGATGGCGCAGCCGGTTCAGCGTCAGGAGCTGGTTGACCTCGGACAGGCCCATCTCCCAGGGCGTGCCAGCGAACTTGATCGAAGTCTGCGGCGAAGCGCCGGTACCGCCGACATTGCCGGACACCAGGATCACGTCGGCCTTGGCCTTCGCCACGCCCGCCGCGATCGTGCCGATGCCGGCTTCCGAGACCAGCTTCACGCAGACCTTGGCGTCGGGGTTGATCTGCTTCAGGTCGTAGATGAGCTGCGCCAGATCCTCGATCGAGTAGATGTCGTGATGCGGTGGCGGCGAGATCAGCGTGACGCCGGGCGTTGCATGGCGCAGGCGTGCGATCTCCACGGTCACCTTGAAGCCAGGCAGCTGGCCGCCCTCGCCGGGCTTGGCACCCTGGGCGACCTTGATCTCCAGCTCCTTGGCGGCGTTCAGGTATTCGGCGGTGACGCCAAACCGGCCGGACGCCACCTGCTTGATGGGCGAATTGGCGTTGTCGCCGTTCGGCCTTGGCGTGAAGCGCTCCTTGCCCTCGCCGCCCTCGCCGGAATCAGCCTTGGCGCCGATCCGGTTCATGGCGATCGTCAGGGTCTCGTGCGCCTCCGGCGAAAGTGCGCCCAGCGACATGCCGGGGGTCACGAAGCGCTTGCGAATCTCCGTGATGCTTTCGACCTCGTCGAGCGGCACGGGTGCGTTCTTCGGGGCGAAGGAGAGCAGATCCCTGATCGAGATCGGCTCGTTGTCGTGCAGCATCTCCGTGTAGCGCTTGAAGGCGGAATAGCTGTCTGTCTGCACGGCATGCTGCAGCTGGTGGACAGCCTTGCCCTCCAGCGCATGCGCTTCGCCACCCCGCCGGTAGCGATAGAAGCTGCCGATGGAAAGGACCGGCGCGCCTTCCCCAAATGCACGGGCGTGCATTTCCAGCACCCGCTTCCCAATGCCGATCAGGCCGATTCCGGAGATGCGCGAGACCAGCCCGGGCAGGTATTCGCGACAGAGCGATCGGGAGAGGCCGACCGCCTCGAAATTGTAGCCGCCGCGATAGCTGGAGATGATCGAGATGCCCATCTTGGACATGATCTTCAGGAGCCCCTGCCCGATCGCCTCCTGATAGCGCGCGAGGCACTCCTGCAGAGTCAGGTTGGGGAACAGGTTGCGGGCGTGACGGTCCGCGATCGCCGCCTCGGTCAGATAGGCGTTCACCGCCGTAGCCCCGACACCGATCAGCACGGCGAAGCAATGCGTGTCCATGCACTCGCCCGAGCGCACGGTGATCGAGGAGAACGCGCGCAATTCCTGCCGGATCAGGTGGCTGTGGATCGCACCCACGGCCAGGATCATCGGCAGGGCTGCCCGATCCGGACCAACGTCCTCGTCGGTCAGCAGCAGGTTCTCGGCGCCACCTCGAACGGCATCCTCGGCTTCCTGCCTGACCCGCTCCAGCGCCACGCGCAGCGATTCCGAACCATCAGCCGGGAAGGTGCAGTCGATCCGCCGCATCCGCCGCTGGAAATGCGCCTCCAGCGCCGCCAGCTCGGTGGTGGTAATGACCGGTGATTCCAGCTGGAGGATCGAGGTCTGGCTGGGGTCCTCGTCGTACACGTTGCCCAGGTTGCCGAACCGGGTCTTCAGGCTCATCACCCGCCACTCCCGCAACGGGTCGATCGGCGGGTTGGTCACCTGCGCGAACTGCTGGCGGAAGAAGTGATGCAGGCCGCGATAGTGCTTGGAGAGGACCGCGAGCGGGCTATGGTCCCCCATTGAGCCCAACGGCTCCTTGCCGTCCTGGACCATCGGACCCAGGATCAGTTCCATGTCCTCGACCGTCACGCCGAACTGGGCCTGGCGGCGGCGCAGGTCGGTGCGCTCGTAGCTGGCCGGCTCGAATGGCCGAGCGCCGACCAAGTCCTCGAGGTTGCGGATATTCTTGACCCATTTGGAGTAGGGCTTCAGCCCGGCCAGCCAGTCCTTCAGCTCCGTGTCATGGAAGAAGCGCCCGGCCAACAAGTCGACGCCGATCATCTCGCCGGGCCCGACCCTTCCCTTCTCCACGATCATGGCCTCGTCGAGCGGCACCATGCCCGCCTCGGATCCAACCACGAGCAGGCCGTCCGACGTCCGCGCGTAGCGCATCGGCCGCAGGCCGTTGCGGTCCATGCCGGCCACGGCCCAGCGACTGTCGGCCGCGACCAGCGCAGCCGGCCCGTCCCAGGGCTCCATCACGCAGTTGCAGTAGTTGAACAGGTCGGCATGCTCTTGCGGCATCACGATCCGGTTCGACCAAGCCGGCGGCACCAGGAGAGTCTTGACCAGCGGCAGAGCACGGCCAGCCCTGACCAGCGCCTCGACGACCGCATCCAGTGCGGCGCTGTCCGAGGAGCCCGCCTGGATCAGCGGCTTGACGTCCTCATTCACCTCGCCGAAGGCCGCCGCGACCATGCGGGTCTCGTGGCTCTTCATCCAGTTCGTGTTGCCGCGGACCGTGTTGATCTCGCCATTGTGGGCGAGCGTCCGGAAGGGCTGGGCCAGCCGCCAGGCTGGCCAAGTGTTCGTCGAGTAGCGCTGGTGAAAGATCGCGAAGGACGAGACGAACTTCTCGTCCCGCAGATCGGGATAGAAGACCGACAGCGCCTCGGCGAGGAAGAGGCCTTTGTAGATGATCGACCGGCAGGACAGCGAGCAGATATAGAACTCGTTGACCTGGGCGGCCACCACCTGCTTTTCGATACGGCGGCGGATGATGTAGAGGTCACGCTCGAACGTGTCGCAGTTGATGGCATGATCGGGGTTGCCGATGATGATCTGCTCGATCTCCGGCCGTGTCGCCTGTGCCTTCTCACCTAGCACCGACGTGTCGACTGGCACCTGCCGCCAGCCGCGGACTTGGTAGCCGCCGCGGATGATCTCGCTCTCGACGATGGTGCGGCAGGTCTCCTGGGCGCTGAAGTCGTTGCGCGGCAGGAAGACCATGCCCACGCCAAGCCGCTCGTCCGCATGCACGCCAGTATCGATGACGTAGCGGCGGAAGAAGGCGTCGGGGATCTGCACGTGGATGCCTGCGCCATCGCCGGTCTTGCCGTCCGCATCGACGGCACCGCGATGCCAGACCGCCTTCAGGGCCTCGATCGCCTTCACCACGACTTCGCGGCGCGGCTTGCCGTCGATCGCCGCGATCATGCCGACGCCGCAGGAGGAATGCTCGTCCTCCGGGGCGTACATGCCGCGTTCTTCCAGCATGGCGCGGTTGGCCTCATAGGCCCGCACGAACGCCTCGCCACTCTCCATCGGGAGTTCCTGCATGATCCGGCTCCTCAGGCGGCTTCGGCCAGCGCGGAGCCGTCGGCCGCACATGCCAGGAGATGACGATGGATGCTGGCGGCGGCATCACGGCCGTCCCGGATGCCCCAGACGACGAGCGATGCGCCACGGACGATGTCACCGCCGGCGAACACACCAGGCATGCTGGTCTGCATGGTGCTCCAGTCGATGGTGATGGTGCCCCAGCGGGAGACCTTCAATTCCGGCTCGCCGAACATGGTGACATGGTCCTCAGGATCAAACCCGAGCGCGCCGACCACGAGATCGGCCGGGAGGCGAAAACCTGAATCAGGCACGAGTTCCGGTGACTGGCGGCCGGTTGAATCGGGCGTGCCCAGCCTCATGCGGATCGCGCGGACCGCCTCGACGCGATCCTGCCCGATGAAGGCTTCGGGAGCCGAGAGCCAGACGAACTCGACACCTTCCTCCTCGGCGTGTTTCACCTCGCGCATCGAGCCCGGCATGTTCTGCTTGTCGCGCCGGTAGAGGCACTTCACCGAGAGGGCGCCCTGCCGGATCGCCGTGCGCACACAGTCCATGGCCGTGTCGCCGCCGCCCACTACCACGACGTGCTTGCCTTCCGCGCTGAGTGTGCCTTCGTCGAAGGCAGGCACATCATCGCCAAGGCTCTTGCGGTTGGACGCGGTCAGATAGGCCAGAGCCGGTACCACGCCCGGAAGCCCGACGCCCGGCACCTGCAGCGCGCGGGCCTTGTAGACTCCAGTCCCGATAAAGATTGCGTCATGGCGGGAACGCAGTTCAGCGAAACCGGGCGACCCCGGCGCGCCAATATCGCAGCCCAGGTGGAACTGAACACCACCTTCCTCCAGGAGCCGCCAGCGCCGCACGACCACGTCCTTCTCCAGCTTAAAGCCAGGAATGCCGTAGATCATCAGCCCGCCAACCCGGTCGTAGCGGTCGTAGACATGGACCTGCCAGCCTTCCTTGCGGAGCTGATCGGCGACGGCCAGACCGGCCGGGCCGGCTCCAATCACGCCTACCGATTGCGGCCGCTCACGCAGAGGCTTGTTCGGCTTGATCCAGCCCCGCTCGAAGGCGGTGTCGTTGATGAACCGCTCGACCGTCCCGATCGTGACCGCGTTGAACCCCTTTTCGATGACGCAATTGCCCTCGCAGAGGCGGTCTTGGGGGCATATCCGTCCGCAGATCTCGGGGAGGTTATTCGTGGCAGCGTTGAGCTCCCAGGCCTCCTCCAGGCGCCCCTCCGCCGTCATGCGAAGCCAGTCCGGGATATGGTTCTGTACGGGGCAATGGATGTGGCAGAACGGGATGCCGCACTGCTCGCAGCGCGAAGCCTGCTGGGCGGCATGAGCCGGCGTAAAGCGGTCGTAGATTTCGCCGAAGTCATGGACGCGCTCGTCCACGGCACGCTTGTGTGGCAATGCCTGCGGCACGGAAACGAACTGCATCATCTTGTCGGCAGCCATTGCCTTGTCCTTCGAACCGCAATCAAGCGCATGCCACCAAAAGGCAGCACCTCCTTGGAAGCGTCCTAAGGACAATCGGCACCAGCGTAAAGAACAGGAGCGAAATTTAGTCTCGTTCTGATACTTGTTTATGAGGATCTGCGGCTTGGACCTTATCTCTTCGCTGGATACTGGCCCCTATGGCCGGATTTGGTCCAACGTCAGGACGATGCGTCGGGGATCACCTTGGGCTGGATCCGCACATAGGGTTGCAGAAAGGGCGGAGCGACGGCAGGCATCGGGTTCGGGTCGATCCCGAGGTCCCGCAGCCCCAGGGCATGTTTGCTGACGACATTGTCGGACCGTAGCAGCACGACCTGATCCCTGGTCAGCAGCGGCGACGGCAGTTTTTGCAAGAACCGTGCCTGCATGTCCGCGACGTTGAAGGGGATGTTCAGGATCTTCCGGTGCCGCCCGAGCACCTGCAGCAGCCACTCGAGGATCTGCCGGAACGTCAGTACCTGGGGCCCGCCGAGTTCATAGGTGCGGCCGGCCGCCTCGGGAAGCGTCAGCGCCCGGCACACGGCGGCAGCCACGTCACGGACATAGACCGGCTGGAACTTCGTCTGCCCGCCGCCGACAGCCGGCAGGAAAGGAGAGAGCACAGCCATGCGGGCGAACCGGTTCAGGAACTGGTCATCAGGCCCGAACACGACCGATGGGCGTAGGATCACTGCGTCCGATCGCTCGCGCCGCACGGCCTCTTCGCCCATTGCCTTGGTGGACGCATAGAGGCTGGGTGAATCCTTGTCGGCACCGATGGCGGAGATGTGGACGATCCTGGCCTGCTTGGGCGCCAGCCGGGCGATCCTGCCGGGAAGCTCCGCATGGGCTCGCTGGAAGTCACCGGGGCGCCGCTCGTACAGAATGCCGACCAGGTTGACGACCGCATCCGAGCCGGCCAGCCCCGCACCAAGTGAGCCGTCGTCGTCCGCGATCAGCGGCAGCGGCGCCACCTGCCCGACTTCCCCCAAGGGCCTGAGGACGATCGCACGGTCGGGCTGACGGCAAAGAATCCTGACCTGCGCGCCGGCATCGCAGAGATGCTGCACGACATGGCGGCCGATGAATCCAGTCCCGCCGACCACCGTGACCACGCTACCGCGCATCTGGATCTCCTTCCGCTTCCGGGCGACGGGCGCCTGTGTATCGTCCAGCCACGAGCGAGGGAAGGCGGCGGCTCCCAGCTCGACCTGATACAGACGCAGGAAGATCGTCGGGAGACGTTGACGCGGCCCAAGAAGTCGCCTACCTCCGGCGCCGCACCGCGTGCCCAGGTGGCGGAATTGGTAGACGCACTAGCTTCAGGTGCTAGCGCTCGCAAGGGCGTGGAGGTTCGAGTCCTCTCCTGGGCACCAATTTTCGATCGTTTACGGATCGTTTACCATCAGGGTCTAGGGTGTGCCCCAGGCCAAAGGATCGGAAACGGTGCGCATGGATGTTCAGCTTCATCGGGGCGACCTGCCGGCCGATTTTAGGGCCGATGGACCGGTAGCCATCGATACGGAGACGATGGGCCTGTCCCCGGCCCGGGACCGGCTTTGCCTGATCCAGTTGCGTACGGCGGGTGGCCAAACCCATTTCGTCCAGTTCGAGAACCGGCACTACGATGCACCACGCCTCTGCGCGCTTTTGGCTGATCGGGAAGTTCTGAAGATCTTCCACTTTGCCCGGTTCGATGTCGCCGTGCTGAACTTCTTCCTGGGAGCCACGGTCGGCCCGATCTGGTGCACCAAGATCGCCTCGAAGCTCGTGCGCACCTATACCGATCGTCATAGCCTGAAGGAATTGACCCGCGAGATCCTCGGGGTCGAACTCCAGAAGCAGGAACAGAGTTCCGACTGGGGAGCCGCGACCCTGACCCAAGCGCAGCTGGACTATGCGGCCGGCGACGTCCTTCACTTGCACGCCTTGAAGGACCACCTGCAGGCGATGCTGCAACGAGAGGGGCGCATGAACCTGGCCCAAGCATGCTTCGACTTCCTGCCCGTGCGCGCCCAGCTGGATCTGGCAGGGTGGGCCGAGCAAGACATCTTCGCCCATTGAACCGAACGCGGAACCGGTGATGAGCCTCGCGGCCGCAGCGATGGACACGAACCCGACAGAGCCTCGCCCGGCGAGCGCCACCGAAGCCGATCTTGCGGCAGCGCGCGGTGTACTGGCGATCGAGTCTCAGGCCCTCGACAGGGTGGCAATGTCCCTGGGTGCAGCCTTCCTTGCCGTCTGCGATATGCTTGAGCAAGCCAGGGGTCGTGTCGTGGTGACCGGCATGGGCAAGAGCGGGCATGTCGCCGTGAAGATCGCGGCGACTTTCGCTTCCACCGGCACGCCCGCCCAGTTCGTCCATCCTGCCGAGGCGGCTCACGGCGACCTCGGCATGATCACGCCAACAGATGCCGTGCTGGCTCTCTCCAACTCGGGCGAGACACCCGAGCTCCAGGCGATCCTGGTGCATGCCCGTCGCTTTGGTATTCCGCTGGCCGCCGTGGTTGGCCGCGCTCCCAGCACCCTGGCCGATACCGCCGACGCCGCCTTGGTCCTTCCGCCCTTGCGCGAGGCCTGTCCGATGGGCTTGGCGCCTACCAGTTCGACCACGGCCATGCTGGCGCTGGGCGATGCGCTGGCTGTCGTGCTGCTGGGTCGCCGCGGGTTCTCCCCGACCGCGTTCGCCGACCTTCATCCTGGTGGAAAGCTGGGCGCCAAGCTCGTGCGTGTGCACCAGCTGATGCATGCCGGCACCGGGTTGCCCCTCGTGCACGTCGGAACCCGGATGGACGAGGCCCTGCTCGTCATGACCCGCAAGCGTCTTGGCTGTGTCGGCGTCATCGATGATTGCCATGCGCTTGTCGGCATCGTCACGGACGGTGACTTGCGCCGCCATATGGCGCACGATCTTCTGGCGAGGCCGATCGAAGCGCTGATGAATCCCGGAGTGCGTACCATCGGGCCGGACGCCCTGGCTGTCGAGGCGGTGCGGATCATGAATGAGCAGTCCATCACCGTGCTGTTCGTGGTGGCGGATGACCGCCCGGTGGGGGCGATCCATCTGCACGACTGCCTGAAGGCAGGGGTGGCCTGACAGCATGATCCAGCTGTCCGATCAGTTCGCCTCGCCGCCCGGGCCGACCGGCAGACCCGCGGTGCGCCGCCAGCGCCGCCGTTTCGTGGGCGCCATGCGCCTCGTGCTGCCGGGCGTGGCAATCGGGCTGCTGGTACTGGTCGTGGCGTGGCCCAAGATCTTTGGCGATGTGGCCGGCATGATCGCCCCTGGGGCGGGGTTCGAGGGATTCTCGATCACCGAGCCGATGCGGATGCGTCACCCGCGTTATGTGGGAACGGACTCGGCCGGCGGCCGCCCCTATGAGGTGATCGCCGAGGAAGCGCTGGTCGATCCAACCGCACCGGACCGTATCACGCTCTCGGACATGCAGGCCAAGGTCGAGGGTGACGACGGAACGATCACGCGGCTGGCGGCCGATAACGGCCTCTACCAGCGAGGCATCGGCCAGCTCGACCTCGAGCGCAACGTGAAGCTGCGGATGGCCGACGGCATGGTATTTAGCACCGAGCAGGCTACGGTCCGCCTGCCGGCGCGCCAGGCCAGCGGACAGGTCCCGGTGCATGGCGAAGGGCCACGTGGCACGATCGACGCCGACGCGTTCGCCATCGAACAAGGTGGCGACGTGATCAGATTTGCAGGAAATGTCCGAGTCGTCCTGGTGCAGGGGGACCCGTCCAGAGGAGAAGTCCCTTGATCGCGCCCAGAGGAGTTCTCGCTGTCTTCCTGCTGCTGCTCGCAGCGCCGGCTTCCACTCATGCACAGGACGCCGGTTCGAGTGCGAGCAGCAATGGGTTGGCGGGGCACGATTCGCGTCAGCCCATCGAGATCACTTCCGACACGCTGACCGTCGAGCAGAACAAGCAGATTGCCACGTTCGCGGGTAACGTCGACGCCATCCAGGGCGACATGAAGTTGCGGGCGGACCGGCTGCTCGTCCACTACGCACAGAACGGCCAAGATGCGGCAGCGTCGGGACCCGAGAACAATTCCATCCGGATGATCGAAGCGTTCGGCAGGGTGGTTATCACGTCGCCGGCGGAGAGCGCACAGGGCAGCGAGGGCGTCTACGATGTGGCTGGCGGAACGTTGCAGCTCAGCGGCAACGTCGTCCTGACGCGTGGAGAAAACGTCATTCGGGGCAACAGGCTGGACATGGACCTGAACTCGGGTCTGTCGACCGTGTCAGGTGGCCAGAAGAGCGAGCGCGTCCGCGCGCTGTTCACACCCGGGGGCAATCAGGCGCAGCCCGGGGGTCAGAACCGGTGAGCGTGGCATCACCTGAGATCCGGCGGGACCAGCCTCGAGGGCGGATGGTCGAACTCGATCGTCCTGGACCGGCGGTTTCTGAACTATCGGCATTCAAGATCGGCAAGCAGTATGGTGGGCGGACGGTGCTCCGTGACGTGAGCCTGCGGGTCGGCCGTGGCGAAGCCGTAGGGCTGCTGGGTCCCAATGGCGCCGGCAAGACCACGTCCTTCTACATCCTCACCGGACTGATCTCGCCCGACTATGGTCAAGTTGTCCTGGATGGAGTCGATGTGACCGACCTGCCGATGTACCGGCGGGCCAGGCTCGGGGTCGGCTACCTCGCCCAGGAAGCTTCGGTGTTCCGAGGCCTGAGCGTCGAGAACAACCTGCGCGCGGTGCTGGAACTGGTCGAGCCGGCCCGGATGCGGCGCGAGGAAATGCTGGATGAGCTTCTTGCGGAATTTGGGCTGAGCCATCTGCGCCGCGCACCCGCCCTCGGCCTTTCTGGTGGCGAGCGGCGCCGGGTGGAGATCGCACGGGCATTGGCGTCCCGCCCCGGATTCATGCTCCTCGACGAGCCGCTGGCAGGCATCGATCCCATCAACGTGGCGGAGATCCGGTTACTGGTGGCCCACCTGAAGGACCGGGGCCTGGGCGTGCTGATCACGGATCACAATGTCCGCGACACGCTGGAGATCATCGACCGGGCCTACATCCTTCACGAGGGGCGTGTCATCATGGAGGGAACGCCCGCCTCGATCGTGGCGGACGATCTGGTCCGCAAAGTCTATCTCGGCGACGATTTCGCCCTGTGAGCGATCTCCCCCCGACCATACGCTCGACCCTCGGGCCGCCTGACGCGGGACATCCATCATGAGCACTGGGATGAGGCTGGAGGTCCGCCAGTCACAAAGCCTCGTGATCACCCCGCAGTTGCAGCAGGCGATCAAGCTTCTGCAGCTCTCCAACATTGAGTTGGATCAGTTCATCCAGCAGGAATTGGCGGAGAACCCGTTTCTCACGCGGACGGACGGCATCAGTGACCGGGCTGGCGATGCGCCGGCTGATCGAGAGGCGCCACTGGGCGCGCCAACGGACGTTCCGGTCGATCCGGCCGCTGCCAGACACGAACTCGAAGGTACGGACTGGCCGACGGAAACCGGCGATAGCGGCGGCGAAGCGGTGCCTGGGACGCCACGAGAGCGCCGCGCCACTGGTGGCGATGACGATCTGCCGTCGCTGGAGGTGGTGCTATCTCGCCCGATTTCCCTGCGCGAGCATCTGCTGGCCCAGGTGGTGGCAGATGCCGCCGACCTTCCCACCCGCTTTCTCGCGTGCGGGCTGGTCGAGCGCCTCGATCCCGACGGCTACTTGCGCGAGACCATCGAGGAGCTTTGCGTTGAACTCCGGGCGAGCCGGAGCGAGATCGAGCAGGCGCTCCGGATCGTCCACAACCTCGAACCTGTCGGGGTAGGGGCGCGAGACCTGCGAGAGTGCCTGGCGCTGCAGTTGCGGGAACGCGATCGGCTGGACCCCGCCATGCAGGTGCTGCTCGAGAACCTGCCCGCGCTGGCTCGCGCCGACTTTGCAGGTCTGCAGCGGCTCTGTGGCGTGGACCAAGCCGATCTGCAGGAGATGATTGCCGAGATCCGCGCGCTCAACCCACGGCCAGGAGCCTTGTTTGATCCTGAACCGGTGGCGAGCGTGGCGCCCGACGTGCACATCCTCCCCATGCACGGCGGCAACTGGCGCGTGGAGATCGACCCACGCACCCTGCCCCGCGTCCTGGTCGACAGGAGCTACTACACTGAAATCTGCGGCAGCGCGGAAGGCCGCAGGGCCAAGGAATATCTGAGCGACCGCTGGCAATCGGCGAACTGGCTGGTCAAGGCGCTCGACCAGCGAGCCCGCACTGTGCTTCGCGTAACCAAGGCAATCTTCCAGCGCCAGAAGGGGTTCCTGACCCACGGGCCATCCAGGCTGCGCCCCCTGGTGCTGCGCGACATTGCGGAGGTGACCGGGCTGCACGAGAGCACGGTGAGCAGGGCGACCAGCGACAAGTATGTTGGTACGCCGAGGGGCACGTTCGCGCTCAAGTACTTCTTCACGACGGGCCTGCCGTCCTCGGACGGCGAGAGCAGCGTGAGCGCCGAAGTGATCCGGCAGAGAATCCGAATGATGATTGACCGCGAGACGCCGGACGACATCCTTTCCGACGACCGTCTGGTCGTGCTCCTCGAGAAGGAAGGCATGCAGGTGGCGAGGCGGACGGTGGCGAAGTATCGGGAGTCGCTGGGAATCGCTTCCTCCTTGCAGCGCCGCCGGGCCAAGGCTCTCGTCCGCTGAGCGCAGCCCCCGCCTCCCTCTTGCTGCATGGCTCCTGCGTACGCCTGCACGGGCGCGGTGTCCTGATCCTGGGGCCTTCCGGTTCCGGCAAGTCTGCCCTCTGCATCGATCTCCTCGGACGCGGCGGTTGGCTGGTTGCCGACGACGCGGTCGATCTGACCAGACATGGCGCCAAACTGCTTGCTCGCTGCCCGGAACCAATTCGCGGTCAGATCGAGTTGCGTGGGCTCGGTCTGGCGAGGGTGCCGGTTGCGGCATGCGTCCAGGTGCATCTGGTCGCTCGGCTGGACGAAGCTTTTGCCAAGGAGCGCTTGCCTGCTCCTGCGTCGACCGGCATTCTTGGAATGGAGCTGCCATTGTTCTACATCGCGCCGCATGAACATGCGCGCATGGGTTCTTTCGTATCCGCAGCCTTGGCTCGCTATATCCGCGAGGTTCAGTGAACCGGATCGTTCTCGTTACCGGCATGGCTGGCGCTGGCCGTACCACTGCCCTGAAGGTGCTCGAAGACCTGGGGTTCGAGGCAGTCGACAACCTGCCGATCGGGCTGCTGCGCAAGCTCGTTCAGTCTCTGGATCCTTCGGACGTCGATCTCGCGATCGGCATCGACCCGAGATCACGTACCTTCGATGCCGAAGCGTTGATGATCCGCTTGGAGCGGCTCCGCTCGTCCGGCGTGGCCGAAATCCGCCTCTTGTTCCTGGACTGCGATGACGAGGTCCTGCGTCGGCGCTACAGCGAGACGCGGCGCAGGCACCCGTTGGCGTTCGATCGTTCGATCGAGGACGGAATCGCCCATGAGCGCCAGATCCTGGCACCCGTTCGGGAACTGGCCGACCATGTCGTCGATTCGACGGTGCTGACGCCTGGCGACCTCAAGCGTGTCGTGACCGGCCACTTCGACCGGTCGAAGAGCCAGCGCCTGTCGATAGACATCATCTCGTTCTCGTTCCGCAACGGCCTTCCCAGGGAAGCGGACCTCTTGTTCGATGTACGCTTCCTGCGCAATCCCCACTATGACCGCGACCTGCGGCCGATGACCGGACTCGACCGGCAAGTACAGGAGTATATTGCCCTCGACCTTGACTTCGCGTCGTTCATGGAGCACATCGTGAATCTGCTGCTGCCATTGCTTCCGCGCTACCGGGCGGAAGGCAAATCCTATCTCACCATCGCGATCGGCTGCACCGGCGGCAAGCACCGATCAGTCTATGTGGCCGAAACGCTGTCGGTGCGGCTGCGCGATGCTGGCTGGGCAGTTGCGACCCATCATCGGGATATTCCCCGCCCACCTGCGGTCGATCCGATTCCCGACTTGCCTGCTGGGGCCGGCCCATGATTGGCCTCGTCATCGTTACACATGGTCATCTAGCCGATGAATTCGTAGCCGCGCTCGAACATGTGGTCGGACCGCAGAAGGATGTCGCGGCGATCTCGATCGGCCCTGATGATGACATTGAGCGGCGCCGAGTCGATATTGTTGCCGCGGTGAAGAGGGTGGACACCGGCAGCGGCGTCATCATGCTCACTGATATGTTCGGCGGTACCCCCTCGAATTTGGCCATCTCCAACATGGATCGCCCGGATGTGGAGGTGATCTGCGGCATCAACCTGCCGATGCTGATCAAGCTCGCCACGGTGCGCGGCAGCGAGACCCTGCCCCACGCGATCAAGAGCGCGCAGGATGCAGGCCGGAAGTACATCCAGGTGGCAAGCCAGATCCTTGGCGGAGACAAGAGCTGACAACCGACGGCATCGGGGCCAGACGGCAGTGAGCGGCCTCGCGGTAGAAGTGCTGGTCTGCAACCAGCGCGGCCTCCACGCCCGCGCGGCTGCGAAGCTGGTGCGACTCGCCAGCACGTTCGATGCGGTGGTCAGCGTAGGCAAGGACGATACCAGCGTGACGGCCACGTCGATCCTCGGATTGATGATGCTCGGCGCCGGGGTCGGCTCCTCGCTTCGGCTGCAGGCAGACGGCCGGGAAGCGGAACCTGCTTTGAAGGCGATCGCCGCCCTCATCCAGCGCGGTTTCGACGAGTAGGTCCACGTCCTCTGTTTCCTGCACGACGTCATCGGCATTCCGGCACTGGAGGTGCCCGTCGGCATGCTCCGTCGCCACGTCATTGGGACTGGTATGGCCTGGATCATCCTCATCGCCGCGGGCCTGTTCGAGGTGGGCTGGGCTGTTGGCCTGAAATATGCCGACGGCTTCACGCGGCTCATGCCGTCGCTGCTGACGGTGGCGTCGATGGTCGTCAGCCTCGGACTGCTGGGGTGGGCGCTGCGCAGCCTGCCTCTCGGCACGGCCTATGCCGTGTGGACCGGGATAGGCACCATAGGTACAGCCATCTTGGGCATCTATCTGTTCGGCGAGAATGCCGACATCGTTCGATTGTTCAGCATCGGCTTGATCGTCGCGGGCATCATTGGCCTGAAGCTCGCTCACTAGATGCTGTCGGTCGCGCCGGGCTTCATCGGTTGTTAACCAGCCCAAGCTACCATGCTGCGACACCAAGGACGGCAGCATGCTCGCCTGGATCGATCGCCTTCCGCTAGAGCAGGTCATGGTCATGACCGTTGGCGTGGCCCTGCTGATCATGCAGGGGCCCATGATCGCCTACAGCGTCATCGTGGAACGGCGTTCAATCGAGGAGCTAGCTGAGCGACGGGCTCGGACTGCCCTGGACATGATCGAAGAGGTCCATGTCCAGTCCATGCTCAACCGTGATCGAATCATCAGCGGCCAGCTCACCATGCCCACGCTCGAGAGCAGCATGAACCAGCTCATGCGCGTGAACCAGACTCTGGACCTCTGGATCTTCCAGGGAGCAGAGACGAACGGGACATCGACAGCGCGTGGAACTGCTTCGCACCCGGGCCCGCGCGACGCCGTCGACGTGAAGGCGATCGAGGACGGCCAGTTGCAGAGCATCGTCGTCGACGACGTGCTGAGGGTTGCACGACCGGTCATTCAAGGGGACGGTCGGGCGGCGGATGTCAGGTGCAGGACATGCCACGCCGCTGCCGCCGAACGTGCCTCTCCTGCGGTCATTGGTGGGTACAGTGCAGCCTTGGATATCAGTGCGGAGCTGGCGCAATGGCGCCGAGATGCCGTCCGCCAGGCTCTGTCGGCACTGGCGGTGCTTCTGCTCACGATCGCATTGATCTCGTCGATGCTTCACCTCTCAATGCTGCGGCCACTGCGCCGACTGGCCGACATCACCCGGCGGCTGGCAAGTGGCGATGCCACTGTCGCGATCGATGGAAGCAGCCGCCCTGATGAACTCGGTGCCATGACTCGCTCCCTCGCCGTCTTCCGGACCAATCTACTCGCGCGCCAGCAACTGGAGCGCGAAGGTGCGGCTGCCCAGTTGAAACTGCGGCACCTGGCCTCGCACGACGCACTGACCGGACTGGCGAACAGGATCCTGTTCGCTGAACGGGTGGAGAGCGCAATGGCCATCGCCCGACGGCAAGCCCACTCCTTGGCCGTGCTCTGCATCGATGTCGACCGCTTCAAGGAAGTGAATGACACGCTCGGGCACGCGGCTGGCGACGAACTCCTCAAAAAGGTCGCGACCTGTCTCAAGGATTGTATCCGAGCTACCGACACGGTGGCCCGCATCGGCGGCGACGAGTTCGCTATCGTGCAGCTGGGACCGGTCCGGACGTCGGATGTCGAGACATTGTGCAGTCGGTTGATCACCGTGTTCGAGGAGCCATGGCCAATCCAGGGACAGGATGTCCAAGCGGGTCTGAGCATCGGAGTCGCGCTCGGGCCTGACGACGCCGAGACGGCCGACATGCTGATCAAGAAGGCGGATCTCGCCCTGCACCAGGCGAAGATGGAGAGCCGACGAACGTTTCGTTTCTTCGTTCCAGCCATGAATTCGATGCTGACTGAACGTAAGGCGATGGAGAAGGATCTGAAGTCGGCGCTCGACCGCGACGAGTTCCAGCTGCACTACCAGCCGACCCACGATCTGAGGACCGGCCAGGTCGTCAGCGTCGAGGCGCTGCTGCGCTGGCACCACCTTGAACGTGGGTGGGTGAGCCCCGCTGAGTTCGTCCCGATCGCCGAGGCGAACGGGCTCATCCTTCCCATCGGCGAATGGGTCCTGCGCACGGCTTGTCGTCAGGCGGCCCGGTGGCCAGAACTCGTGGTTGCGGTCAATCTTTCGCCGGTGCAGTTCCGCCACCCGGATCTCGTCGGGCTTGTGCGCGATGTGCTTGATCAGGCTAGGTTGTCAGCACAAAGGCTGGAGGTGGAGATCACTGAAGGAGTGCTGCTGGACGATGTGGAAGGAGCGGCACGAACCTTGAACGCGCTGAAGAAGCTCGGGACCCGCATTGCCATGGACGACTTCGGCACAGGCTATTCAAGCCTGAGCTATCTACAGCGCTTTCCCTTCGATAAGCTCAAGATCGACCAGTCCTTCGTCCGCAGCCTCGGCCATGACAGCAATGCGGCAGCGATCATCCGTTCGGTGATCGGCCTCGGCCGCAGCCTGGGCATGACCACTATTGCCGAAGGCGTGGAGACGGCCCAGCAGTTGGCGTTCCTGCGACGCGAGGGTTGCGATCAAGCACAGGGCTATCATCTGGGCCGTCCAGTGCCCGCCGATGAGATCGACCATCTCGTCCGTCGGCCGGTTCCCTCTTTGGACTGTTCGGCGGTGATGGCGTAGTCGCGTGCGACTCGAGCCGGTCGAGCCGGCGCGTAGCAGTTGTTGCCGTGGCCGACAGGTTCTTTGGAGAGATCGAGCGGGCAGGCCTGAGGGAAGCCAAGCAACGACCGATGACGTCGAGCTTGGAGCTATATGGAGACTAACAGGATCACCATTATGAACCGATGGGGTCCGATGTGGTGAGTAATCCGCCATCGCTCGCAACGAGGCTCACCGACGTCGGGTTCATGGCAGCGAGTGCATAGCTGTCAGTGGCGCAAGTTGGGGGCCAAAGCCAACAGGCGGGGGTCAGAACGATACGGATCGAAACAGGTCACATCGAAGTCGGTCCCACGAAGGAGACAGTCGGCACGGATTTCGCCGATCTGGCTGCCATCCTCCCAGTAGCAATTGCTGCCGATGGATGGCTTCATCGTGAGCAACAATATGACCGCTTCTTCAGAAGGAACAAAGGCGACCCAGCTGGCTTGGCGTAAACTGCTGTAGGACACGCCTTTGCGACTTCGATCATAAGATCTGCGACCTAGTCGGAGCCTTATCAACCATGGGAACAGCAGGGACCCGTTACCGTGCAACGACCGCCCTTCGCAGTCCAGTGACGGTGGCTGGCCCCTGCTGGCTCGTCTTCCAAAAGGTCGTACAGCTTGAGACGATCACCGGGCTGCGCGGCTGGTCAGGATGGACAGGCTGCCGGTGAGAGAGTCGCCAAGTAGTGCAATGTGTCAGGTAGCAGACAGGTTGAACCGCGCCTGCGTCAGACTGATCGAGCCGCAGAGCGTCGACCAGACTGGGCGGTTCGGGAAGCTCCCCATTATGCCGATGCAGCGCCTGTTCTGGCCATTCAGCTGTTCCAGCGGCGGACTTTGTGCAGCCTTCTACATCCTGTTAGCTCCTGACCACTGTGCCTATCTGTGGCATTGGCAGCAGATGGGGCGATCAATGACAAGAATACTGATGCGTGGTGGGCAACACTTGAGCCATTCATCGAGGCTGCCCGCCCGCGCCACAAGACTGATTTGATGATCTGCACACAATCTTCGAGGCGATCATCTGGCACCGCCAGAACGGGGCGACGTGGCGCAATCTGTCTTGCGAGTGCAGCCCCCGTTCAGGCCTCCTGACCCGAACGCCTCCGGTGATGGAGGACCCGGCTGCTTCCGGATCCTGGTGGACGGCCGCGCAAACCTACATCCGCCCTCGGCAGACTGCCGGCCGCCGCTCCATTGGAATCGGATCTACCGCCTGCTAACGGCTGATGGGAAGGCTCGGCATAGGAACGCCTGCTGGAGATGGCACAGGAGCGAGGCGCCCAGCTTGGCACGACCTTCCTGGACGGCACCGATATTCGAGCCCACCAAAAGGCGGCCAGAGAGGCTCAAGAAGGGGTAACGGAGCCCCGGCCGGGCCGTCGCCTTCAGCTTGGCAGCCGGACAGGCTCATGACCTGCCAAAAGCTGTCGACTTGCTCGCCCGACCTTCGGGTGCGCCAAGGTGGGCTATGATTGACTGCGGCCATACCAGCCATGCCTTCAGAGAGCATATCTGGAACCAAGCCGCGCGGCCGGTAATCCCACCGCAGCGGCACACCTCATCCGTTGCGTGTCCCGCTTGGATCTACGATTGCCGCAACAGGGTTGAGCGCCCTTAGGCCAATCTGAAGGAGGGCCGCGCCATCGCCACCCGCTATCAGAAGGTGGCTAACTCCTGCATGGGCGTCCTCTGCCTTCCAGCAGCACTCGACTGATGCTCCCCCGATCTGACGGGCACGGGGGTTTAGCTCGCTTTCCGCTCGGCCTGTTCGGGCGTGATGTAGCCCAGGGCCGGGTGGATGCGCTGCCTGTTGTCGTAGCCTTTGATGGTGGCGAACAGGTCGCGCCGTGCCTCGTCCCGGGTCGCTCACCGCCGCTGATGGACGAGTTCCACCTTCAGGGTATGGAAGAAGCTCTCCCCTGTCAGCGGTGCTGACATCACCTGGTGGCATCGGCCAAAGGTCGATGGGGCGTTGTCGTGGCAGCAGGCCGTGCGACCCATCGACTGGGCCACCTTCATGCCGGCGAGCTGCTGGCGGCAAGCCTCAGCAGCATGCTGGCTGTCGTCAGCTCGGTCCGCATGTGATCACGCATGGACCAGCCGGCGATCTTGCGGGTCGGCAGGTAGGTGATAGCCGCCAGCCAGACCGTGTTGTTCCTGAAGCCGAGAACCCCTGCCTTCGGCGGTTCGGGGCGATCGGCAGGACATGACGGCTGTCGGTCGTGCACGGCCGGAACCGCCGGCCTGCCAGAGCCCGGATCCCGTAGCAGCGCATCAGACGCTCCACACGCCCGCGGCTCGCCGATCGGGCGCAGTCGGGACGCGACCGCCACCCGTCATAGCCACTCGTCGAGACGCCGAGCGCGCGGCACACAAGACGCGACCTGCCAGGTGCTCGCAGGCTGCTCCATGAAGCCGAACCTCGCTTTTTGCATCTCCAAGGAAGATGCCGATCGCTTTTTCCAGCACGTCGCGCTCCATGCGCACTCGGTCAAGCTCACGACGGAGCCTGGCAATCTCAGCCGCTTGGTCGGATGGCGACGCAACCGGGCCTGCCGGCAAGGAGGCCACCAATGTTCCCGGCCGTGAGCGTGGGACTGCGCCGTTCAGGACTGCGCGCCACTGTCTCAGCATCGAGGGCTGGATCCCACGTTCGG
>JAESGR010000363.1_pt1 | contig 41486 bp, 39 predicted proteins | sample 9269771 | NCBI WGS metagenome assembly JAESGR01 (sample SAMN15739572, study PRJNA653492) | algae metagenome | isolation source: Chroococcus sp. CMT-3BRIN-NPC107 and co-occurring heterotrophs from well... | place: USA: Clark Mountains Wilderness, California | collected 2010-04-18 | reverse complement strand
CCACGGAGACTTCCCTTGAAGGAACCGCCCGATGCCCGTTCAACCGCCTCTCCGAAACGCCGCTGATGGAGGTCGGACGCTTGACGTGGCGAGACGATCAGGTCAAGACACGCCAAGCTGACCTGCCAGCGCTGGCAGGCTTCTGTCGCAACGACGTCGTGTTATCGGATCCGGATCGATGCTGAAGACCTCGAAGAGCAAGAACGACCCCTCGGCGCGCGGTGCCGCGCAGCCCGCCAAGACCTATGACGGCAAGAAGATCAAGCCCGCTCTGTATGTGGGTACCGCCGTCGGTCACGGCCGCTACATCGCAGCCCAGGACGAGAGTGGCAAGCTCGTCGCCGACCGCGAGGGCCGCCCGGTTCCTTACAAGGACATCTGATCGACGCAGGCTGCCGCCGCGACGATCGGCGGTCCTTCGACCATCTTGGTTCGCGGCCGATCGCCTGCCTTGATTGCGGCGAGTTTCGCGCGCCGGGACAACCCTCGCAGAAGGGCACCGACGCGCGCAGGACAGTTGGAGGCGGCAGCATAGGTTGCCGCCATCGGTTCGCGGGCAGCCGGCTCCGGACCGGGTGGGGGAAGGAAACGGCTTGCATCGCGACGAGGGCGAGATCCGCCAGCTCGGTGCTTGGCTTGCATGGCAACATGCAGCGGGCGCCGTGGATCTGGTGGCGGATCCTGCCGACCTGAACGCTCGCCCCGTGGCCGATGTGCCGTCGCATCGGTCGTCTCCGTCCTGGGCGTCCGACGCGCTCCAGGCTGCCATGCCTCCTTCGCCGCCGAACGTCGGGCAGCCCGTCGCCAGACAGGCTGTACTGCCCATCCTCGGCACGCCTCGACGAGCCGAGGGCGGCGACGTCGCCACTGCCCGCCAGATCGCCTCCGCCTGTCCCGACCTCGCCGCCCTGGAAGACGCGCTGGCGCGTTTCGAGGGCTGCGCGCTGAAGAAGACGGCCACGCGCCTCTGCTTTGCCGATGGCAATCCCGCGAGCCCGATCGTCCTGATCGGCGAGGCACCCGGTGCGGAGGAGGACCGGCAGGGCAAGCCCTTCGTCGGCCCGTCCGGCCGCTTGCTGGACCGCATGCTCGGCACCATCGGACTGGACCGCAGCGGCTTTTGGATCACCAACTGCCTGTTCTGGCGTCCGCCCGGCAACCGCACCCCGTCGCCCCAGGAAATCGCCGTCTGCCAACCCTTCCTGGAGCGGGCGCTGGAACTGGTGCGGCCCAAGGTCATCCTGTTCGTCGGCGGCACCGCCGCCCGCACCCTGCTCGGCCTCGAGGAGGGCGTCACCCGGCTGCGGGGCACCTTCCGGGCCTGGCAGCCATCCTGGCCGGCCGACCCGGTCGACACCCTCGTCACCTTTCATCCCGCCTACCTCCTGCGCAATCCGGCCCAGAAGAAATTGGTCTGGCGGGACCTGATCCAGCTCAAGAAGCGCCTGGACACGATCAGCGGGGCATCGGTCCCGGAAGGGAGGCATCACTAAGACATTTGGACGGGTGGACCAGATCGTCCGGTCGCGGGGCCGGGCGAAACGACAGGGGGAGGACCCATGCCGCTTGAGAGACCACCCGGTCGCGTTTGGTCGGCGCGATCGTGGCTCGTTTCGATGTTGATGATAGGCATCTCGACGGCGGCCCTGGCGGACGAACCCGCAGCGGCAGTCGGAGCGCAACCGCTGGGTGCCGCGCAGCAAGGTGATGTCCGGGTTGCCAGGCTCACGCCGGAACTCGGGTCCGAGGATCCGGACAGGACCGTGCTGCCGCGTCCGTTGTCGGAAAGCGATGCGGAGCTCTACCGCCGCCTGTTCGCCCTGGAGGCCGAGGGCCGGCGCCAGGATGTCGACCGGCTGGCCGTGCACGTGGAGAACCGGTTGCTGCTGGGCCACCTGCTGGCGTCCCGCTACCTGGAGCGCCGGGACTACAAGCCTAGCTTCGGCGAGTTGGCTGAGTGGCTGATCCTCTACGGCGATCACCCGCAGGCCGAGAAGGTCTACGCCTTGGCGCGCAAGCGCCGCCCTGCCGGCGCATCGATACCGCGGCCTCTTTCCCTCGCAGCCACTCACGAGCCCAGCGCGAAAGTGGTCGAGGACGGCCAGAGTTACACCAGTTCCATCAAGCGCCCTAAGGCGATCGCCCGTAAGGTCACGGCTTGGCGACGCCAGATCCCCCAGCTGATCCGGCAGGGCAAGCTCGACGAGGCGCAGGCCGCGCTGAGCCGCCCGGAGATCCTTCCGCTGCTGGACATGGCGGAGCTGGACATCGCCCGCTGGCAGGTGGGCCAGGCCCTGCTGGCGGCCGGCGAGAACAAGCGCGCCTACGAGCTCACCAGTGTAGCCGCCTATCGCTCGGCCGCGGTGCTTCCGGCCATGGCCTGGACCGCCGGTCTCGCCGCATGGCGCATCCAGTACTATGCGGACGCCCAGCGCTTCTTCACCGACTTCACCAACCGCCGCACAGCCGTTCCGGCCGAGGCCGCGATGGGCGCCTTCTGGGCAGCCCGCGCTAGCCTCGCCGCCAACCGCCCGCAATTCGTTCCGCGCTTCATGCGCCTCGCCGCGGCGACCGGGGACAGTTTCTATGGCCGCCTTGCGCAGGCGGTGCTCGGCGATCCCCTGCCATCGATGGCGGAAGAGCCGGGCTTGGACAGCGGGTCGGTCCTGGCCCTCCTCAAGTACGCGGCAGGGCGTCGGGCCCTGGCCCTGGGCCAGATCGATCGGCCGGACTTGGCGGAGATCGAGATCGCGTCGCTGGCTCGTCGCCACGACGACCCCAACCTGACCGACGCCCTTTGGAAGCTGGCCGAACTGCTGGAGCTCCCGCCGGAAGCGGTCGCGACCATCTCCGTCGCCGCGGTGGACCTGCCCGACAAGCGCTACCCGGTGCCGAAGCTGCAAAAGCGCCATTTCGAGCTGGACCGGGCGCTGGTCCTGGCGGTGATCCGGGCGGAAAGCGGCTTCGACGAGCTGGCGACGAGTTCGGCTGGTGCCAGGGGCCTCATGCAGATCATGCCCGAGACGGCCGCAGCCATCGCCAAGCGTGACGGTACAGCCTTCAGCGCCGAAGACCTGCACGACCCGTTGATCAATCTCAAGATGGGTCAAGCCTATCTCAAGCAGCTCATGAAGCAGAAGGAGATCGGCTCCAACTTGATCTTCCTGGCAGCGGCCTACAATGCCGGACCCGGCCGGGTCATCCAGTGGCGAGAGCGGAACGATGGCAACGACGATCCGCTGTACTTCGTTGAGAGCATTCCACTCACCGAGACCCGCACCTATGTGAAGAGGGTCCTGGCAGCCTACTGGGCCTATCAGGAGCGCTTCGAGCAGGCTGCGACCTCGCTCGACGAGCTCCGGCTCGGAAGCTGGCCGACCTACAAGGGCACCAGCCGCAAGGTGCAGACAGCAGAGAAGAGCTGAGACGCTTCATGCCCAGCCGGATCGACGAGACATATCCTTTCAAGGCGCTGCGCATCGCTGTGCTGACCGTATCGGACAGCCGGGACCGCGCCAGCGACCGTTCCGGCGATACGCTGGAGGAGCGGATCCGGGCCACCGGTCATGAACTGGTCGACCGCGATCTCGCCAGGGATGAGGCGCCGGTCATCGCCGAGCGCTTTAGGCGCTGGATCGACGATCCCGGCGTCGAGGTGGTGATCTCCACCGGGGGCACGGGCGTGACCGGGCGTGACGTCACCCCGGAAGCCCTGGCGATGGTGGTCGAGAAGGAAATCCCGGGCTTTGGCGAACTGTTCCGGATGATCTCGTTCGAGAAGATCGGCACCTCGGCCCTGCAGAGCAGGGCCTGCGCGGGCGTCGCCAATGGCACGTACCTGTTCTGCCTGCCAGGTTCGCCCGGTGCGTGTCGCGATGGGTGGGACGAGATCCTGCGCTGGCAGCTCGACATCCGCCACCGCCCCTGCAACTTTGCTGAACTGATGCCGCGGCTGAAGGAAGGGCAAGGCTGACCGGCAACGGTTCCGCCGGTGACGCCGCTCGTCAGCGGGTGCCGGGTGAGCCCGCTGCTCCATCGTCCCGACCGAGCGCCGCTTCGAGCTGACGCTGCTCGTCCGGGGTCCACGCCTCGTCCTTCGGCGCGCCGGAGCGCCGGCGCCACAGGAAGGCAGCCGTACCGGCAACCAGGAGCAGGATGAACGGACCGGACCAGAGGAGCCAGGTCGCACTGCTGACCGGTGGACGAAGCAGGACGAACTCGCCGTAGCGGGCCTGCAGATAGTCGAGGATCTCGGTGTCACTGTCGCCTGCCACCAGGCGCTCCCGCACGATCTGGCGGAGGTCCTTGGCCAGATCCGCGTCGCTGTCGTCGATCGACTGGTTCTGGCAGACCAGGCAACGCAGCTCCCGACCGAGCACACGCGCGCGCTGTTCCAGGACAGGATCGGCCAGCTGCTCGTCGGGCGACATGGCGGCCCGACTTTCCGTCGTTGCGAACGCCAGAAGCAGAAGCATCAGCAGCGTCGCCAGCCTGCACCTCATCCCCTGGCCTTCTCGATGACGGGAAGCACCTGGTCCTGGAAGATCTCCGGCGTCAGCGGGCCCGGGAAGCGAAACAGGATCCGCCCATCGCCGTCCACGACGAAGGTCTCCGGCACGCCATATACGCCGAAGTCGATGCTGACCCTGCCGTTCCGGTCGGCTCCGATCTTCTGGTAGGGGTCTCCCAGCTGGGCCAGGAACGCCTCGCCCTTGACCGGGTCGTCCTTGTAGTTGATGCCGTAGACCGGCATCCCCTCCTCCTTCAGGCGCATCAGGACGGGATGCTCGATCCGGCAGGGCACGCACCACGAGGCGAAGACGTTCAGGAGCACCACCTCGCCCTTGCGCAGGTCGGCGTCGCTCAGGCCACTGTCGGAGCGACCGGGCATGGCCGGCAAGGTGAAGCTCGGCACAGGCTTGTCGATGAGGGCGGACGGCAATTGCCCTGGATCACGTCCCATGTTCAGCCAGAAGGTCACCCCCAGTGCCGCGAACACTAGGAGCGGGATCACGGCCAGCAGGTGGCGGACCCCGAGCCTGCGAGCGGAGTCCCTCGTGCTCACGGCGACATCATCGGCGGCGCTCATGCCGTCGCTCCCTTGGGCAGTTGGCCGGTCCGGCGAGCCGGCACAGGAGCGCCGATACGAAGCCTGCGATCCGACAGGCTGATCAGGCCACCCAGGCCGACAATGCCCGCACCCCACCAGATCCACACGACGAGCGGCTCGCGATAGAGGCGGACCGTCCACCGCCCGTCCGGCGCCTGGTCACCCAGGACATAGTAATGGTCCACGAGCGGCGAGGTGATGATGCCGGGCTTCGTCGTCGGCTGGCCCTCGACGGGGAAGAACCGCTTCTCCGACTGGATTTCGTGCAGGACCTGTCCGGCCCGTTCCGTACGGAAGCTGCCGACCGTCGCGATATAGTTCGGCCCGCGTTCCTCACGCACGTCGACCAGACGCACCTCTGTACCGGCCAGCTCGACCGCCTCGCCTACGGCGAGCGTGGCGATCCGCTCGCTCCGCAGGGTCGTGGCGCCGGTAATGCCCAGCACCAGCAGGCCGACGCCGGCATGGGCGATCACGCCGCCCACGGCCGAGCGCGGCAGGCCGCGCAGGCGGCGCCAGGACTGGGCGGCCGGCCCGCGAAACAGCGCCGTCCGCTCGGCGAGGTCCACCAACGCGCCCAGGATCAGCCACGCCGCCAGCCCCAGTCCCAGCGCCGTGCCCATCTGCTGCCAGTCGACCATGAGCAGCCAGAGGCAGGCCGCGCCCAGCACGATGAGGAAGACCACGCTCAGCCGCTGCACCACGCCCTGCAGGTCCCCCCGCTTCCAGGCGAGCAGGCTGCCGATCGGCATGACCAGCAGGAGCGGCATCATCAACGGCACGAAGGTCGCGTTGAAGTAGGGAGGGCCCACCGAGATCTTCGGCCCGCCGACCGTGTCCAGGATCAGCGGATAGAGCGTGCCGAGCAGCACGGTGCCGGTGGCGGTAGCCAGAAGGACGTTGTTCAGCACAAGCGCGCTCTCCCGGCTGATCGCGGCGAAGCTGCCGCCGGCGCGCAGGGCGGGTGCCCGCCAGGCGAACATGGCGAACGCTCCGCCGATGGCCAGCACCAGGAGGGCCAGGATGAAGATGCCCCTTGTAGGGTCGGAGGCGAAGGCATGCACCGATGTCAGCACACCCGAGCGAACCAGGAAGGTCCCGAGCAGCGACAGGGCGAAGGAGAGGATGGCCAGCAGGATCGTCCAGGCCTTCAGCGTGTCGCGTTTCTCCACGACGATCGCCGAGTGCAGCAGCGCCGTGGCCGCCAGCCAGGGCATGAACGACGCATTCTCGACCGGGTCCCAGAACCACCAGCCGCCCCAGCCCAGCGTGTAGTAGGCCCACCAGGATCCGAGCGAGATGCCGAACGTGAGGGCCACCCAGGCCGCCAGCACCCATGGCCGAAGCCAGCGTGCCCAGGCGGCATCGACCCGCCCCTCGATCAGGGCCGCCATGGCGAAGCTGAAGGCGGTCGATAGCCCGACATAGCCCAGGTAGAGCATCGGCGGGTGCATCGCGAGGCCCGGGTCCTGCAGGATCGGGTTCAGGCCGTTGCCGTCCACCGGCGGTGGATCGAGCCGCAGGAAGGGGTTGGAGGTGAACAGGACGAAGGCCAGGAAGCCCGCCCCGATCAGCCCCTGCACGGCCAATGCCCTCGCCTTGAACGGCCAGGGCAGGTTGCGCCCGAGCCCCGCCACCGCCGCGCCGAAGATCGCCAGGATCCAGACCCAGAGCAGCAGGGAGCCCTCATGGTTTCCCCACACGCCGCTGATCTTGTAGATCATCGGCTTGGTGGAATGGCTGTTGGCCGCGACGTTGAACACCGAGAAGTCGGAGATGACATAGGCCCAGGTCAGCGCGCCGAACGCGATCGTCACCATCACGAACTGGCCGATCGCCGTGCTGGCGCCCAGCCGCATGCCGACGATATCGCCCCGATAGGCCGCTGCCATCGGCACGATGCCCTGGATGCAGGCCAGGCCGAACGCCAGGATCAATGCCAGATGGCCGAGTTCGGGGATCATTGGGTGGGTGTACCTGCCTCGTGCTGCCAGACGCCGGACGCCTTGAGCGAATCGACGACTTCCTTGGGCATATAGCTTTCGTCGTGCTTGGCCAGGACTTCGCGTGCAAGGAACACCCCTGCCTCATCGAGTTGTCCCTGCGCGACGATGCCCTGCCCTTCCCGGAACAGATCGGGCAGGACGCCCGCATACTGGACCGGCACCTCGCTTTTCGTGTCCGTCAGCCGGAAGTGGACAGTGCCATCGGCATCGTGTGCCACGCTGCCGGCGACCACCAGCCCGCCGATCCGGAAGTTGCGAGCCTCCGGCAATTCCCGCTCAGCGACCTGCGTCGGCGTGACGAAGAACGCGACGTTCTGGTCCAGGGCCGTCAGGACGAGCGCGGCGGCTCCCCCTAGAAGGGCGAGGCTGCCGACGACCACATACAAACGCTGTTTTTTCCTGAGACGCATGGCCCACGTTCGAACACGAGCGGCCGATGCAGGCCGCAGCACGGAGGTAGCTCCTCGCATGGCCACGGGAACACCGCGTCCGCATCGATGCGACACCCGGCCGCTGGCCGGACCCCATGATAGTCACCACCAGCTTGCGGCGACGTCAAGCAGGGGCGGTCTCGCCTTCCAAAGCCAGCCGGTTCCGCGCCTCGATGCCGATGGCCGTTTCCGGCAGGCGCCACTCCAGTCCGCCCATGTTCAGGAGCGTCGCCGCGACTTCGTCGACTCCCTGCATGTCCTTGATCTGCGTGAACACGAACGGACGGGCACCCCGCATCCTGGCGGCATCGCGGTTCATCACGGCGAGCGACGCACCGACCATGGGTGCAAGGTCGATCTTGTTGATCACCAGCAGATCCGACCGGGTGATGCCGGGCCCACCCTTGCGCGGGATCTTCTCTCCAGCTGCGACGTCGATCACGTAGATCGTGATGTCGGCGAGTTCCGGACTGAAGGTCGCGGCCAGATTGTCGCCGCCGCTCTCGATGAACAGCACCTCCAGCTCAGGGAAGCGCTGGCACATCTGGTCGACCGCGCGGAGGTTGATCGAGGCATCCTCGCGGATCGCCGTGTGCGGGCAGCCGCCGGTCTCCACACCCATGATCCTCTCCGGCGGCAACGCCCCGGACCGGGTCAGGATCTCCGCATCTTCCTTCGTGTAGATGTCGTTGGTGATGGCCGCGATGGCGTAATGCTCGCGCATCCGCTTGCACAGCTGCTCGGTGAGCGCTGTCTTGCCGGACCCGACGGGGCCACCGATGCCGACGCGAAGGGGACCGTGCCCGCTCATGAACGGAATAACCTCGTGTACTGGGTTTCGTGCGCGATCGAGAGAAGATCGATCATCGGCGTGGAGGTGGCCAATTCCTCGAGCGGCGTCGCCAGCGCATCGGCGACCACCGCCGGAAGATCCTGTTCGAGGGAGGCGGTAACCCGCTGGCCGTCGGTCTGGCCGAGCGGCACCAGCCTTACGCCGGCCGAGACGAGGTTGGCGGAGAACGCCGCCAGCTGTGCCAGGCAGGCCTGGGGCAGTGGCAGCCCATGCGCCCAGGCTGCCATCCCGTTCACGACAGGCAGAACCGGCTCAACCGCAAGCTGGCGGGCCAGCTCGGCCAGGCCGTCCAGGGCAGGATGCGGCCAGGCGAGCCTGAGCGTCCGCAGCGCGGCGCCACCCTGCATGCCGGCTTCCAGCGCCAGCTCGGCTGTACCGCGCAGCGCTGCAGCCCACTCGATCAGCTCGGTAAGCCGGTCGGGATCGTCTGCCCGCCGATAGGCCTGCGCCATCAGTACCAGGTCGGCAAAACCGGAGCCATGGCGGCAGGCCTGCCGCAGATAGGTCAGTAGGCTCGCTGCATCCGTCACCAGCCCCTCCTCCACCGCCGCCTCCAGCCCATGGCTGAACGCAAAGGCGCCGATGGGAAAGGATGGGGACGACCAGGCCAGCAGACGCAGCAGGGAACGGTCGTCCAGCAGGGGATCAACCATGGTGATGGCCATCATAGGCGCCGCGCTCTGGCGTGAACGGCACGACCAGACGCCGCGTGCATCCACCCAGGCCGGTCAGCATCGCCTCCAGCACATGGTCCTGCCGGACCCGCAGCGCATTGGCGCGGATCTCCGCCGGCGTGTGGCGATTGCCGAGATGCCAGGCCAGCCGCGCCAAATGGGTGGCATCGCGACCCTGCACTTCCAGGACCGGCTCGGCTGCCGCGATCGTGCGGAACCAGCCGCCCTGCTCGCACAGGAGCCCGTCATCCTCCTCCAGCACGGCGGCACGCGGCAGGTCCAAGAGCAGATCCACGCCCTGGTCGGAGATGAGGCGGACACGCCGGCGGTGGCGATCATCATAGGTCAGGGTAAGCGTGCCTACCTCTTCATCCACCGGCCATTCGCCCGATGGTGCATGTGCCACAAGCCGACGTGCCAACTGAATACCTCGCAGGGATGGGAGCTAGCAGCCGGATCAGTAGAGAAAATAGCGCTGCGCCATCGGCAGGACCGCCAGAGGCTGGCAGGTCAGCAGTTCTCCGTCGGCGTGCACCTGATAGGTCTCGGGATCGACCTCGATCAGAGGTGTGGCGTCGTTCAGCTTCATGGCCGCCTTGCCGATGCCACCGCGGGTGTCCTCGACCGGGAGATAGGTCTTGGCGACGCCCAATCGATCCGGAAGTCCGTCCTCGAGCGCCGCCTTGGAAACGAACACGACCGCGCTCTCCTGCAGGGCACGGCCGAACGCGCCGAACATTGGGCGGGTATGGGTCGGCTGCGGCGTAGGGATCGATGCGTTCGGGTCGCCCATCATCGCCGCCGCGATGGTGCCGCACTTGAGCACCATGTCCGGTTTCACCCCGAAGAAGGCAGGCTTCCAGATCACGAGGTCGGCCAGCTTGCCCACCTCGACCGAGCCCACATGGCGGGAGATGCCCTGGGCGATGGCGGGGTTGATCGTGTACTTCGCGATGTAGCGGCGCACGCGCAGATTGTCGTTCTCACCGGTCTCGCCGGAAAGCCGCCCCCGCTGCACCTTCATCTTGTGCGCTGTCTGCCAGGTCCGCGTGATCACCTCGCCCACCCGGCCCATGGCTTGGCTGTCCGAGGAGATGATCGACATCACCCCGAGGTCGTGAAGGATGTCCTCGGCCGCGATCGTCTCCTTGCGGATCCGGCTCTCGGCGAACGCCACGTCCTCGGGGATCCGCTTGTCGAGGTGATGGCAGACCATGAGCATGTCGAGATGCTCGTCGAGCGTATTCGCCGTGAACGGCCTGGTTGGGTTAGTCGAGCTCGGGATGACGTTCGGCAGGCCCGCCACCTTGATGATGTCGGGCGCATGGCCGCCGCCGGCACCCTCGGTGTGGAAGGCGTGGATGGTCCGGCCCTTGAACGCCGCGACCGTGTCCTCGACGAAGCCGCTCTCGTTCAGCGTGTCGGTATGGATCAGGACCTGCACGTCCATCTCGTCCGCGACGGTCAGGCAGCAGTCGATGGCTGCGGGCGTGGTACCCCAGTCCTCGTGCAGCTTGAGGCCGCAGGCCCCCGCCAGCACCTGCTCGCGCAGCGCATCCGGCCGGGATGCGTTGCCCTTGCCGAACAGCCCGATATTCATCGGGAAGGCATCCATCGCCTGGAACATGCGGGCGAGATGCCAGGGACCTGGCGTGCAGGTCGTGGCATTGGTTCCGGCGGCCGGCCCGGTGCCGCCGCCCATCATCGTCGTGACGCCCGAATAGAGCGCATCGTCGATCTGCTGCGGGCAGATCCAATGGATATGCACGTCCAGGCCGCCGGCCGTGACGATCTTGTTCTCGCCGGCGATGATCTCGGTGCCCGGCCCGATCACGATGTCGACGCCGGGCTGGGTATCGGGGTTGCCGGCCTTGCCGATCGCGTGGATCCGGCCGTCGCGCAGGCCGATGTCCGCCTTCACGATCCCGGTCCAGTCGACGATCAGCGCATTGGTGATCACCGTATCGACGACACCCTCGGCGCGGCTCGCCTGGGACTGGCCCATGCCGTCGCGGATCACCTTGCCGCCGCCGAACTTGACCTCCTCGCCATAGGTCGTGAGGTCCCGCTCGACCTCGATGAACAGTTCGGTGTCGGCCAGGCGGACCTTGTCGCCGACCGTGAGACCGTACATGCCGGCATAGGACTGGCGGTCGATGCGATAGGACATGCTAGTCGACCTCGCCCATGATCTTGCCCTGGAACCCCTGGACGACCCGCCGTCCCGTGAACGGGATTAGGCTCACCGACCGGATCTGCCCCGGCTCAATTCGGACCGCGGTCCCGGCCGGCACGTTTAGCCGCATGCCGCGCGCCTTCTCCCGGTCGAACCTCAGGCCTTCATTGGTTTCGAAGAAGTGATAGTGCGAGCCGACCTGAACAGGCCGGTCGCCCGTGTTGGCGACCTCGATGGTCACGGCCGATGCGCCGGCGTTCAACTCGATCTCGCCGGGTGCCAGGACATACTCGCCAGGAATCATGCGGCCTCCGAATGGTCGAGCCGTTCGCGGGAAAGGAAGTGCTGCATCAGCGGATCGGCTGGTGCACGGTCACCAGCTTGGTGCCGTCGGGGAACGTCGCCTCGACCTGGACCTCGTGGATCATCTCGGCGATGCCGTCCATGACCTGGTCGCGGCGCAGGACGCCGGCACCGTCGGCCATCAGGGCTGCCACCGAGCGCCCATCGCGCGCACCTTCCAGCACATGGTCGGTGATCAGCGCGATCGCTTCCGGGTAGTTCAGCTTGACGCCGCGCTCGAGGCGGCGCCGGGCCACCATCGCGGCCACCGCCACCAGAAGCTTGTCCTTCTCACGGGGCGAGAGTTCCAAGGTGTTCGTGCCTCCCGGTCAGCGACGTCGACGTGTCGTCCGCGGCTACAATCCGCGGCTACGACGAGCAACGCCCGTGCCAAGCAGGCTAACGGCATCGAAGGGTCGGGCGAAGCGCTCATATTGCCCAAAGGCGTGGCAGGCGCGCCGGCTGCCGCAGCAACGCGCCACGCCAAGCCGCGAGCGTATGGGCGAGCGAGCGACGAAGTGCGGCCGGGTCGGCCGCCAGCCAGCGCCCGACCAGCAGGCCATTGACGGCGGTCACGCCGGCTCGCACGCCTGGGGTCGCCCGCAGCGTCGAGCGCGCCGTTTCCAGCATGGCCGGCGCCTCCGGTCCGGCGAAGACCACCGTCGCCAGAGCCTTGGCCCCGCCGCACCCGGCAAGCCCATCCAGCAACGGCTCGTTCGGCGGCTCCAGCTTGAAGCGTTCAGCCCATCGAAGGCGGCCGCCGACGCGCACTTCCCAGGCTTCGCGCAGGAAGGCGTCGCGAAGCCTCTCGCCGCGCGCCAGCCTTCCGAAGACCAGCATCTCCGCCGCGAGCAGCGTCGAGGTCGGGTGAAGGTCGGCGCGGATGGTCCGCTCGACGCGGCAGCGATCGAACAGGATGGTCTCCTGCGGCAGCCAGGCGAGCACGGCCCGCTCGCCTGCCTGCAGGGACGTCGCCATCTGCGCCGTGGCGCCAGCCGACCGGTACAACTTCTCGGCCGCCTGGGTGGTCACCAGGGCATGCGTGCCGGCATCGAGCCCGATCTGCACCTCCAGCCGGTCGCCGCCGACCACCCCTCCCGACGTGTTCACGACGACCGCATCCGCGCCATCCACCTCGCGGGGGAACAGCGCCCGAAGCGGGGCCTCCTGTTCCAGCGCCGCCAGTCTCCGGTGCGAACCGTCGCCCCAGCGAAGCAGGAGGCGACCGCTGCCTCTTCCGTGACCATCTGCATCTTTCGCGGGCAGTGAGCTGTGCAGCGGTACGTGGCCGTCTGGTTGTTCTTCATCCGGGGCGACTTCGTGACCGTTCCGCAATCCTGGCATCCATCTTGCTGCAGCGGGCGTGGGCGGCCCTTGGTGGCCGGACGATATTTGTCGAGGGATCAACTAGATGAAATGGAGCTGCAGCAAGCGGCAACTGCTCGGCCTTTTTGCCGGGTCCGCGCTGGCCATGACGATGAGCGGCAGCGTGTTCGCTCAAGAAGAGACGATCAAGGTCGGAGTCCTGCACTCCCTTTCCGGCACGATGGCGATCAGTGAGACGACACTGAAGGACGTCATGCTGATGCTGATCGAGCAGCAGAACGCCAAGGGCGGCCTGCTCGGCAAGAAGCTCGAAGCCGTCGTCGTCGACCCGGCCTCGGATTGGCCGCTCTTTGCCGAGAAGGCACGCGAGCTGATCGCCAAGGACAAGGTTGCAGCGGTGTTCGGCTGCTGGACCTCGGTCAGCCGCAAGTCGGTCCTGCCCGTGTTCGAGGAGCTGAACGGCTTGCTCTTCTATCCCGTCCAGTACGAGGGCGAGGAAAGCTCCCGCAACGTCTTCTATACCGGAGCCGCCCCCAACCAGCAGGCGATCCCGGCCGTCGAGTACCTGATGAGCGAGGATGGCGGCGGCGCCACCCGCTTCGTGCTGCTCGGCACCGATTACGTGTACCCGCGCACGACCAACAAGATCCTGCGCGCCTTCCTGAACGCCAAGGGCGTGGCCGACGCCGACATCATGGAAGAATACACGCCGTTCGGTCACAGCGACTGGCAGACGATCGTCACCAACGTGAAGGCCTTCGCCAACGAGGGCAAGAAGACAGCCGTCGTCTCGACGATCAACGGCGATGCCAACGTCCCGTTCTACAAGGAGCTGGGCAATCAGGGCATCAAGGCCGAGGACCTTCCGGTCGTGGCCTTCTCGGTCGGCGAGGAGGAACTCTCCGGCATCGACACGAGCGGCCTGGTCGGCCACCTCGCCGCCTGGAACTACTTCATGTCGGTCGAGACGCCGGAGAACAAGGCGTTCATCGAGAAGTGGCAAGCCTTCACCAAGAACCCCAAGCGGGTCAGCAACGACCCGATGGAGGCCCATTATATCGGTTTCCAGATGTGGGTGCAGGCGGTCGAGCAAGCCGGCACCACCGACGTGGACGCGGTGCGGCAGGCGATCATCGGCCAGAAGGCGCCGAACCTGACCGGCGGCATCTCGGAAATGCTGCCCAACCACCACATCACCAAGCCCGTGCTGATCGGCGAGATCCAGCCGGACGGCCAGTTCGAGACGGTGTGGGAAACCACCGACCTCGTGCCTGGCGACGCCTGGTCCGACTACATTCCCGAGAGCGCCAAGCTCACGGCGGACTGGACCTATCCCTGGGTCTGCGGCGGCTGCGAGAAGCCGTCCTACTGATCCATCGCAGGACTCCCGTACGTACGTCCGACAACCTCCCCGGACGTACGGGCGGGCCGTCCCGCCGGCGCCGGACATCATCGAGATGCGGATCTTCCTGCGTGTGTGGCTGGCGATGCTGGTCCTGTCGGCCCTCGGGACCGGCAGCGTCTCCGCCGCATCTCTGTCCGAAGCGTCGGCGGGACTCTCTCCACGTGACTTCGCGGCGACGGGCGCCGCCATCGAGGCGATCGCGTCCGGCGGCGATCCTGCCGGCCTCGGCATCCTCCAGGCGCTGTCCGACGGCACGCTGGAGAAACTGCCGGACGGACGGCTCGTCATCGCGACCAGTGCCGGCGCGACCGACGCGCTGACCGGGGCGGCCGTGACGCCGATGCCGACCGACGGCAGCAAGATCCGCCTGAACAATCGCCTGCGTACGCAGTTGCGGGCGGCGATCGGCCGCTTCGGCCTGACCTCGCCGGACCCGGCGCAGCGCCTGGCGGCGGTGGACGCGCTGCTGAGCGACCGGTCGCCGGAGGCTTTCACCCGCCTGGAAGAAGCGCTTGCCCGCGAGCAGGACCCGGCCGTTGCCGGCACGATGCGGTTCGGCGTGGCGATCCTCGCCTTGTCCGGCACGGACAAGGCGAAGAAGCTGGCGGCGGTCGAGACGCTGTCGGGCGTGCTCGACCCGCGTGCCCAGGGCATCCTGTCCGAGCTCGCCAGCAGCGAGGCGGACCCGGACCTGAAGGCCGCGGCCAACGATGCGCTTTCGGCGATCGCCCAGAAGCGCTTCTGGATCGACATCGCGGTCAACCTCTACCAGGGCATCTCGCTGGGCTCGATCCTGCTGCTGGCGGCAGTCGGCCTCGCCGTCACCTTCGGGGTCGCCGGCGTCATCAACATGGCGCATGGCGAGATGCTGATGCTGGGCGCCTATGCGACCTTCGTGGTCCAGCAGATCTTCCGTACCTACCTGCCGCCCTCGATGATCGACTGGTACCTAATTGCCGCCATCCCGGCCGCAGCGCTGGTCGCCGGCTTCTTCGGCCTCCTGATCGAGCGCGGCGTGATCCGCTTCCTCTACGGCCGGCCCTTGGAAACCCTGCTCGCGACCTGGGGCATCTCGCTGATCCTCCAGCAGGTCGTCCGCTCGGTGTTCGGCCCAACCAACCGGGAGGTCGCCAATCCCTCCTGGATGACCGGCGCCGTCGAGTTCGCCGGCGTAACGCTCACCTACAACCGGCTGATCATCATCGTGTTCAGCCTCCTGGTCCTGGCGATCGTCTGGTTCGTCCTGCAGCGCTCCCGCTTCGGCCTGGAGATGCGCGCGGTCACCCAGAACAGGCGCATGGCCGCCGCCGTCGGCATCGACACGGCCCGCGTCGATGCGCTCACCTTCGCGCTGGGCTCGGCCGTGGCCGGCATGGGCGGCGTCGCCCTGTCCCAGGTAGGCAATGTCAGCCCGAACCTCGGCACGCTCTACATCGTCGACAGCTTCATGGTCGTGGTGTTCGGCGGCGTCGGCCAGCTCGCGGGCACGGTCGTGGGCGCGCTCACGCTGGGCATGCTCAACAAGCTGATGGAGCCCTTCGCCGGCGCGGTCCTCGCCAAGGTGCTGCTCCTGGTCATCGTCATCCTGTTCATCCAGAAGCGGCCGAAGGGACTGTTCGTCCTCAAGGGCCGAAGCGCAGAGGTCTGACCACCATGACCGAGCGCACGACGCTTCTGACGCCGCCGGTGCGGGTCGCGATGTACGCGGTGCTGGCCGTTCTCCTCGTGATCGTGCCCTTCCTGAACCAGTGGGTCCCGACGGACTCGCCCTTCCACATGCCGGACTACGCCGTGCCGCTGCTCGGCAAGTATGTCTGCTACGCGCTGCTCGCCCTGTCCCTGGACCTGGTCTGGGGGCTGGCCGGCGTGCTGTCGCTGGGGCATGGCGCGTTCTTCGCGCTGGGCGGCTACGTGATGGGCATGTACCTGATGCGCCAGATCGGCACCCGCGGCGTCTACGGCAACCCGGACCTGCCGGACTTCATGGTGTTCCTGAACTGGAAAGAGCTTCCCTGGTACTGGATGGGCTTCGACCAGCTCCCGTTCGCCCTGCTCATGGTGGCCTTCGTGCCGGGCCTCCTGGCCTTCGTATTCGGCTGGTTCGCCTTCCGCTCGCGCATCACCGGCGTCTATCTCTCGATCATCAGCCAGGCGCTGACCTATGCGCTGATGCTGGCCTTCTTCCGCAACGACATGGGGTTTGGCGGCAATAACGGCCTGACCGACTTCAAGGACCTGCTGGGCTTCCCGCTCCAGGCGATCGAGACGCGGATCGGCCTGTACATGGCGTCGGTGGTGGCGCTTGGCATCGGCCTCTGGCTCTCGATCCGCATCGCCGATGCTCCCCTCGGCCGCCTCCTGATCGCCATCCGCGACGCCGAATCGCGCGCCCGCTTCCTTGGCCACCGCGTCCTGGCGGCCAAGCTCTTCGTCTGGACCCTGTCCGCAGTGATGGCAGGCGTGGCAGGTGCCCTTTACGTGCCGCAGGTCGGCATCATCAACCCCTCCGAGTTCGCACCCGCCAACTCGATCGAAGTGGCGATCTGGGTCGCGGTCGGCGGACGCGGGACGCTGATCGGCGCCCCGCTCGGCGCCTTCATCGTCAACGGTGCCAAATCCTGGTTCACCGGCCTGTTCCCCGAGCTCTGGCTGTTCGGCCTGGGGGCGCTGTTCGTGGCGGTGACCCTGTTCCTGCCCAAGGGGGTCATCGGCACGCTGGCGGGCCTGAACCTCCGGCGGACCAAGGTGACTACGACGAAGCTGGAGGCCGAGCATGTCGGTGCCTGACGTCCTGCCGCACGACACGCTCCTCTACCTGGACGGGGTGACGGTCGACTTCGACGGCTTCAAGGCCCTGAACAGCCTGTCCCTGTATCTGGGCAAGGGTGAGCTGCGCACGATCATCGGCCCGAACGGTGCGGGCAAGACCACGATGATGGACGTGATCACCGGCAAGACCCGCCCCACCTCCGGCACCGTGCTGTACGAGGGCTCCATCGACCTGACCAGGCGGGCGGAAGAGGACATCGCCAGGCTGGGGATCGGGCGCAAGTTCCAAAAGCCCACCGTCTTCGAGGCGCTCTCCGTGCGCGACAACCTGGAGCTTGCCAGTCTGGGCGGCCAGAAGCTCGGCACGCTCCTGGCGATGCGCACCAAGGCCCAGACGGCCGAGCGCATCGACGGCATCCTGGAAGTGACCGGCCTCACCCATCGCCGTACCACGATCGCAGGCTCGCTCAGCCATGGCGAGAAGCAGTGGCTGGAGATCGGCATGCTGCTGATCCAGGACCCCAAGCTGATCCTTCTGGACGAGCCCGTGGCCGGCATGACCGACGCCGACACGGAAAAGACCGCGGCCCTGATCCTGCGCCTGAAGGGCCAGCACACGGTGGTCGTGGTCGAGCACGACATGCATTTCGTCGAAGCTCTCGCCGCCAAGACGACCGTCCTCCATGAGGGCCGGGTGCTGGCCGAGGGCAGTGTGGCATCCGTGCGTGCCGATCCCACCGTGGTCGATGTCTATCTGGGGCGCTCCTGATGCTGGCCGTCGACGACCTCCATTTGGCTTATGGCGCCTCCATCGCGCTGCGCGGTGTTTCCTTGTCGCTCAGGAAGGGCGAGGTGACCTGCCTGCTCGGCCGCAACGGCGTCGGCAAGACCTCGCTGCTGCGCGCCATCGCCGGCCAGCTGCCGATCAAGGCGGGGACAGTGAGCCTGGATGGCCAGGACCTTGCGAAGCTGCCGACCCATGGAAGGGCCAGGGCCGGCGTCGCGCTGGTCCCGCAAGGGCGGGAGATCTTTCCGCGCCTGACGGTCGAGGAGAACCTGCAGACCGGCTTTGCCACCAGGCGCGCCAAGGCCATCGACGAGGAACTCTACCGCCTGTTCCCCGTGCTGAAGCAGATGCTCCACCGCAAGGGAGGTGACCTCTCGGGAGGGCAGCAGCAGCAGCTTGCCATCGCGCGGGCCCTGGTCACCGACCCGTCGGTGCTCCTGCTGGACGAGCCGACCGAGGGCATTCAGCCCAACATCGTCGACCAGATCGGCGAGGTCGTGGCCGGCCTCGCCAGGACCGGCAGGATGGCGATCCTGCTGGTGGAGCAGTATCTCGACTTCGCCTTCCGCCACGCCGACCGGATCTTGGTGATGGACCGGGGGCGGATCGTGCTGGAAGGGCCTGCCGCCGAGGTCGATCCCGACGAGGTCCGGCGCCTGGTGGCGGTCTAGCCGCCGGTCAGGATCCCGCGTCGATCAGCTCGTAGACCTTGGCGGATGCGGCCCCGTTCATGACGAAGCGCTCGAACGGGAAGAGCCGGTGCACCCAGTGCTGCTCGAAGCTGGCGCGCTCGCGGTACTGGGTGTCCAGCTGGTCGACGAGCATGGTCTTCAGGTCCGGCGGCAGTTCCGCAAAGAACACGCCCTGCTCCACCACGATGAAGCGCGGCCTGGATTCCAGGATCCGCTCCAGCTCCACTTTCGGCTCGACCCATGCACAACCGTCGCGGCCGGGGTAGAGCCGGTTCGGCAGGCCGGTGAAGGCGAAGCGGGTCGCGGGCTCTGCACCGGTCAGGTAGTAGACGATCGGCATGAAGCCGACGACATAGAGGGAATCGCCGGGCTGCAGGTCCTGCTTGATGTCCTCCGCCACCTGCCGTGCCGCATCGCCCGCATAGCTCTCGCCGGCAAGCCGGTCCCGCGCGACATACAGCCCGTTCATGATCGGGTTCTTGGCCACAGCGAACACGGCCAGCACCACGAGCATCGCCAGGACCGCGCGGCGGGCGCTCGCCCCCTCGACACGATCCAGCACGGCCCTGACCAGCAGCAGGCCCGTGAGCAGGCTGAGGGCAGGAAGGAACTGCAGGAAATAGTGGTCCGACATGAACCGCAGGAAGACCTGGCAGATCCCGATCAGCACGATCCAGATCCACAGGAAGGCGAGCGGCCGCCACTCCAGTTCGTTGGCCAGCAGGCGGCGTGCCAGGACCAGGACCGCGATGGCTGCGAGCCAGAGCGGTGCCTGCTCGACCATCACGTGGAAGCCGGCCTCCCACGCGACGGCCGGCCCGTTGTCGCCATAGAAGCCGCGATGGGTAGTGAGGTTGCCCGCCACCCATTCGTCCCAGTGTCCGGTAGCGACATAGACGAGGATGACCAGGAGCGTCGGGATGGCCGCGACCGCGCCCAGCAGCAGCAAGGCCAGCCAGGATTCCCGCAGCCGCTCCCCGATCTCGCTCCAGCGCAGCGTGGTGAGCAGGAAGAAGCCGGCAAGATAGGCCAGCATGTCGAAGACCACGACCTGCTTGATCTGCAGGCCGATGCCCAAGGAAAGGCCGGCCAGCGCCATCAGTCCCAGATGCGGACGGCCGATCCGGTCCGAGGCCAGCAGGGCCAAGAACAGCCCCAGGACCGAGAACAGGTTCATGAACAGCTCGGACTGCGCGTTCGTGCCGCCCACGGTGAGCATGAACACGACATAGACGAGCCCAGCAGCGGTCCCGATCCGCCGCTGCGGGTCATCTAGGATCCGGGGCGCGATCAGCCAGAGCAGGAAGGCGGTCATGCCCACCGCCACGACGGCGGCGAGCCGCATCGCGATGACGCCATCCACCGGCAGGGTGCTGATCAGCGCGAACAGCGCGAACAGCCCGACGGGCTTGAGGTCGCAGAGGGCCGTGTACGGCAGGAACCCCTGCCGCATCTTGTCGCCCATCAGGATATACATGCTCTCGTCGTAATTGAGCACGGAATAGAGCAGGGTCGGCAGCCGAAGCAGGAAGGCCAGCGCCACGAAGCCCAACGCCACCGTCCACGCCGTCTTCGCGTCCACCGGCTTCCACGGAAAGCTGCCCGTCATCACCGGAAGTTCACCCCTGTGCTGTTCGCGTGGTCAAAAGGAGAGCCGCTTCATGATGCCGGTTGGGATCCATTTGATGATCTGCATGATCCCCCACCAGACGAACGGCACGTAGGCGACGTAGCGCCCCTTTTTTGCTGCCGTCACGATCGCCTTCGCTGCATCGGCCGGTGCGGCCATGAGCGGCCCGCCCTTCATCGGCCAGGTCATGGTCGTGTCGAGGAAGCCCGGCTTGATCAGCGTGACCGGGATCCCGGCCGCCAGCAGGCGCGCGCGCAGGCCCTCGGTGAAGGTGGCCAGCCCCGCTTTTACCGAGCCATAGACATAGTTCGAGCGGCGGCCGCGGTCGCCGGCGACCGAGCCGATCACGACCACGCGGCCGGTCCGGCGTGCCTCGAAGAGCGGGATGAAATGCAGCAGGACCGAGACGGCACCGCGATAGCCTATGTCGATCATCGCGAGCGCCTGGGCAGGATCGCGCTCCGCCTCGGCCTGAGGCGTCATGACGGCAAATGCCAGGACCAGCGTGAGCGGCCCGGATGCCAGCTCGGCCACCTCCGAAACGAACCCCGCATGGCTCTGGCACTTGTCTGCGTCGAAGGCGACGACGTGAGCCGGCACGCCGAAGCGGGCGCGCAGGTCGGCAGCGCTGCGCTCCAGGTCGTCCAGATCCCGCCCGGCCAGCAGCACGCCATGCCCTCGGCCCGCCACCTCGCGCGCGATCGCGCGGGCAAGTCCGGAGGAGCCGCCCAGGATCAGCCAGGTCTCGCTCATGAGGAGCCCCCTTCCCGGATCCGCAGTCGCCGAGCGAGCCCGCTCTGCCAGCGGCCATCAGGGTCGACCCGGTCCAGCACCTGCCGGAACTGGCCAAGAGCCGGATACATGGAGGCGAACCCTTCGGCCGACAGATGGCTGTCCTTAGCCAGGTAGATCCTGCCACCGGCGTCGCGGGTGATGGTCTCCAGCCTGGCGAGCAGTTCCTGGACACCCGGCCGCTCAGGGAAGTCGAGGGCCAGTGTCCAGCCCGGCATGCAGAAGGAGAGCATGCCAGGCCCGCTCCGCCCGAACGCCTTGAGGACCGCCAGGAACGAAGCGTGCCCATGCCGCGCGACTTCTTCCAGCAGGCGGATCAGCGTGGCCCGGCCATCGTCGAACGGCACCACGCACTGGAACTGCCGGAAGCCTCGCTTGCCGTAGATGCGGTTCCACTGGTGCAGACCGTCGAGCGGATGCAGGAAGGCCGGGATCGGCACGAGCCGCGAGCGCCCGTCCGCGGGGACCCGCCGCCACCAGGCCGCGTTGAACATGCGCGTGGACAGAGGCGACATCGCGACCGCCGGCAGGTCGAACGGCACGGTCCTGCTCTTGGCCGGCGCAGGGGGCAGCCCCGGCGAGACCAGTTCCGCCGTCTCCAGCAGACCGCGGCCGAACTGCCTGCCCTTGCTCAAGGCATCGATCCAGCCGACCGAGAAATGCGCGTCCTTCTTCGCCTCGAAGGCGGCCAGGAACGAATCGAGGTCGCCGATCCGCTGTTCTTGGACGAGCACCGCGTTGGACGGCACGCGGACCAGGGTGAAGCTGACCGAGGTGATCATCCCGGTCAGGCCCAGCCCGCCGATCGTGGCGCGGAACAGGTCCGGATCGCTCGTGCGGGTGATCGAACGGCTCTCGCCCTTGGCGGAAAGAAGGGTGAAGGCGTCGACATGGTCGCCGAAGCTGCCGGCCGCTCCTTGGTTCTTGCCGTGCACGTCGTTTGCCAGCGCGCCCGCGATGGTGGCGAACGCCGTTCCGGGACAGACGGGGGCCAGCCAGCCACGCGGCAGCAGGTGCCTGTGCAGGTCGGCGAAGGTGACCCCGGGCTCCACCGTGATGCGGCCGATATCGGCATCGAAGGCAGTGATCCGGTCCAGGCGCGTGGCGAGCACGCCCCTGCCCCCTTCCACCGGCTGGCCCACATCGCCATAGGAACGACCGGCACCCAGCGTCAGCAGCGGACCATCCGCCTCGCGGACGATCTGCCTGAGCTGGCTGTCGCGTTCGGGCCGTGCCACCTCGGCACGCGTGGTCGGCACCCGGCCCCAGCCGGACACCTCCATGGATTTCCACGCCGTCATCGCCGTTGCCTGGCCACGCGCATGGCGACAGGAAGCAGCAGGAAGCCTAGCCCCACGGCGAACCACAGCGTCGTCAGCCGAATGAGGGCCGTTGCGATGATGCCGGGTTCGCTTGCGACACCGAAGGCGACCAGCAACGCCACCATGGAGATCTCCGCCCCGCCGAGCCCGCCCGGCAGCATGGCAGCCGCACCGGCAAGCATGGAAGCGGCGAAGATGAACACGACGATGAACAGCGGCAGGTCCGCATCCAGGCTATGGAGCAGCCACCACAAGGCGGCAGCCTCCGCGAACCAGCCCAGCAGCGACAGCACCAGGCCGAACAGGAACGGGCCCGAGCGCAGCAGGTGGGCTACCTCGCAGGCCAGCCGGTGCAGCTTGCGCACGCTGGAGCGCCCGCGTCCGAGCCGCCGCTGCACGCTGAACACGGCCCCCATGATCAGGCGCGGCCGGGTACCGAGCCACCAGGAGCCCAAGATGAAGACCGCCGCCGGAATGATCGCCGACATCAGCCCGCCCTGCAGTGTCACGATGCCGACGCAGGCCATCACCAGCAGCGCCAGGCTGTCGGCCAGCCGGTCGGCGACCAGGAGCGGCAGGGTCCGGGCATAAGGCTGGCCGTCACCTTCCCGCATCAGCCAGAGGCGCAGCAGCTCCCCGAGCTTGCCCGGCGTCACGGTCAGCGCGAAGCCGGCCACGTAATAGAGCGAATGCCTGAGAAAGGGGATCCGGACGCGGCGCTGCCGGGCGTAGACGTCCCACCGCCAGGCACGCATCGCGTAGTTGACCAGGGACAGGCCGAGCAGGACCGCAATCAGCTCCGGCGTAAGGCGGTGGGCATAGGCCAGGACTTCGTCGCTGCCGACATAGAAGGCAATGACGACCATGAGCGCGGCAGCGGCGATCCCGAAGCCGATCCATCGGCCGGCCTGGCTGCGCTGCGCCTGCAACTCCGCATCGGCGGCAACCGAACTATGGACGCTCATGCATGCCGCGCCAGAAGAATGATGAGCAAGGTGGCAGCACCCATGACGTGGGACAGGCGGTCTTTCAGCGCGAAGATCAAGGGGTCCTCATTCATCTGGCCGCGCACGGCCAACTGCCAGACCCGGCCCAGCCAGAACAGCAAGAGGACGAAGATCACCCAGAGCCAGCCCGGCGAAGCATAGATGTTCCGCGAGAACTGCTCCTCGATCAGATACACGACGAAGATCACGGTGGATGCGATGGCGGCACTGGTCCCGAGTGACAGGAGCAGGGGCAGTTCCTCGACGGAGTAGCCGCGCCGCTTCATGGAACGCTCGGGGCGCAGGCTGACCTCGCGCAGCTCGGTGTAGCGCTTCACCAGGGCCAGCGACAGGAAGAAGAACATGGAGAAGGTCAGGAGCCAGAACGACCACGGCACCGACAGGATCACGATTCCGGCAACGACCCGCAGGGTGAACAGGCCGGCCAGGACGATCGTGTCCAGGATCGCGATCTTCTTCAGGACGATCGAGTAGGTGAGTGTCCCGCTCAAGTAGGCCAGGCCCACGATCGACGACGCGATCGGCAGGAACAACCCGATGATCAGGGCGCCCAGCAGGAGCATGGGAATGGCGAACACGCCGTGGGCGACCGGCAGGGCGCCACTGGCGAAGGGGCGGTTGCGCTTGGTCGGATGCCGCCGGTCGGCCGCAAGGTCCAGGATGTCGTTGGCCATGTAGCCGGCCGAGGCCAGCAGGCAGAGCATGCTCAATGCCAGGCCGCCCTCGATCCAGTCCCACCAGCTGGCGAGCGGGCCGGCCAGCAGGATGGGGAGGAACACCAGCAGGTTCTTGGGCCACTGGTAGACGCGGAGCGCCCTGATCCAGGAGGCGATCGTCCCGGTCGAATGGGGAAAACGGGCGAGAATCGGGATGTCGGTGAGCTGCCGCTCATATCTGAGGCCGCGTCCCACCAGGACGGCCCCGCGCGACGCCCGCCAGATCGGAAGGTCGACGGCGGCGTCGCCGGCATAGATGAAGTCGCGGCCCACCATCTCCTGGATGCGTGCGAGCTTGGCCTCGCCGCTCAGATTGGCCAGCCCGTCGCTGCCGATGGCAGCTTCGACGGGGAACGGCAGGCGCCTGGCCACCTCGTCGACGATGCTCTGGTCGGCGGCCGATACCAGCACGATCCGGCGGCCGGCGGCATGCTCGGCCGACAGCCATTCCAGGAACTCCGGTCGCAGCGGCAACAGATCGTGCTCAAGGGCGACCGCATCCGCGACGGTCCGCTTGAACGCAGCCTTACCCTGCTGCAGCGAACGCAGGGCGGCCAGCGCCATTGCCGGCGGCAGCCGGTAGATCTGCAGGACGCTCTCGTGGAGCGTATCCACGGGCGTCAGCGTTCCGTCCAGGTCGACGACCAGCACCGCCGACCGGCCCGAGACCTCCGTGGGAGGCGACAGCGTGATCATGACCAGCGCCTTTCGGGAGGTATCGTCACGAACGATCAGCCGCGGTGAGCCGTCCGACGCTGCAGCAACCGGCATGATCGCCGCGAGCCCAGAAGGAACGGCTCGCTGCTGCCTCGACAGACAACACGAGAAGCAATGGCATTCTGACCCCGGAGCATGATCCGCCCATCCCAGGCGATAGAAGCCCGCGATACCGGTGAGGTTCCCTCCGCTGCCGTGGCTTTCGTCCGGCCCCCGCATGAGGCTGGCCAGCGGGGCACTGCGCCGGGCACTCGCCGCTTGCCCTCGAATTGCATCGCTACAAAAATAGCAGCAGTTTTATTCTCTGTATTTGATGTGTAGATGAATTTGCGTATTAGCACCCTGCCATGAATCAATCACATGGTTGGGAGGAAGAATGGCTATCCTTACAGGTGACTATAAGGCCAATACTATCGACGGAACGGCTAGTTCCGATACGATCAGCGGCCTCGACGGCAACGACAAGCTTTCCGGCTATAACGGGAACGATACCATTCTGGGCGGGCGGGGCCGTGATCTCATCAAGGGCGGACAGGGCAACGACCTGCTGAACGGCGATGGAGATGACGACACCATCTACGGGGACAGCGGCAACGACCGCATCTATGGCGGTGATGGCCGCGACCTGATCGATGGCGGGATCGGCCGCGACGTCATCGCCGGCGGATCGGGAACCGACCGGATCCAGGGCGGCACCGGCAACGACTACATCACCGCCGGCAGCGGCAACGACGGCATCAGCCTGTCGACGCTGCTAACCGGCGGCATCGGCGGCCAGCCGTCGACGGCCGACGACCTCTTCGAAGCGATCCTTGAGCGGATCGGCGGTGTGGATGCCGGCGAGGGCGATGACAAGGCCTATGGCGGCGACGGTGCCGATCTCGTCTACGGCAATGACGGCAACGATCTCGTCCGCGGCGATGCCGGCGACGACATCCTTTCCGGTGCGGACGGCAACGACACGATCGAGGGTGGCGACGGCGACGACTTCATCCTGGAAGGCCTGCCGGAGCCCCTGCTCGGCGACACGTTCAGCTATACCGGCAACGACAAGATCTTCGGCGGCTCGGGCGCCGACGTCATTACGGCGGGCGACGGCAACGACACCATCGACGGCGGCATCGAGGGTGACCTCATCTCGGCCGATGCCGGCAACGACAAGGTGAACGGCGGCAGCGGCGAGGACGCGATCTTCGGCGGCTCCGGTAACGACGTGCTGGCCGGCAGTTCGAGCGCCGACCTGCTCGTCGGTGGCGATGGCGATGATGACCTGGACGGTGGATCGGGCGACGACCTGGTAGCCGGCGAGTATGGCAGCGACGAGCTGGCCGGCGGTACTGGCGACGACCTGTTCGACGTCACGGAGGATCTCGACGACGATTCCACCGACGTGATCGAGGACTTCGATCGCAACGGCGACCAGATCCTGACCTTCGAGCTGGACTTCTTCGACTATCTCGACAGCAACGGCGACGAAGTCGTGAACGGCTTCGACGACGATGTGGACGAGATCGTGTTCGGCGGCATCGACTCGCTGGAGATCAAGGCCGGCCTCGGCAGCGGGCTTAGCACCATCATCGTGGTGAATCACACGGAGTTGGACGCCAACGACTTCACCGATTCGGTCGCGGCCGTGCCAGGCCCGGATCTGACCCTGCTCAACGAGATCGCCTCGCTGGTCGGCCCGCCCTGACCTGAGCGTATCGAGAACGGAACGGCCGGCCGGCAATGGCCGGCCGTTTGCGTTGAGGGCGCGAGATTCAGCAGCGATCCCGCGACTACGTTCATGCTAGGATGGATCGATGATTGCCCTGCACCTGCGGCCGCAAGGAGATCGGCATCCCGCACGGAAAAATGCATGAACGAACCCGAAAAACCCTGGCTTATCAGGCGGCGCCTTGACGCCATCCCGTCCAGCCGTCCACTCCTTGAACGGCTTCTAGAGTGTAGTCTGGAGATTGCCGTTGCCCCTCAACACCGTCGCCGTCTCGTTCGACAAGGTCAGCAAGACCTTCGGCGACGTGCGCGCGGTCGACGGCATGGACCTGATCGTCCAGGACCAGTCGTTCTTCACCTTCCTTGGCCCTTCCGGCTGCGGGAAGACCACCTCGTTGCGCCTGATCGCGGGCTTCGACCAGCCGAGTGCCGGCAAGGTCAGGATCGGCGGCGAGAACATGGTGGGCATCCCGCCCTGGCAGCGGCCGGTCAACATGGTGTTCCAGTCCTACGCCCTGTTCCCGCACCTGTCCGTGTTCGACAATGTCGCCTACGGCCTGCGCCAGCGCCGCAAGCGTCCGGACCGCAAGGTGCTGGCGCGCCAGGTCGACAAGGTCCTGGAGCTGGTGCGGCTGCCCGGCTACGGCCGGCGTCGGCCGCACGAGCTGTCCGGCGGACAGCAGCAGCGCGTGGCGCTGGCCCGTGCCCTCATCAACAAGCCGCGCGTGCTGCTGCTGGACGAGCCGCTGGCCGCGCTCGACCGCAAGCTGCGGCGTGACATGCAGATCGAGCTGCAGAACCTGCAGCGCGACGTCGGCATCACCTTCGTCCTGGTCACCCACGACCAGGAGGAGGCGCTGTCGATGTCCGACCGGATCTGCATCATGCGTGCCGGCCGGATCGTGCAGGCCGGCAGTCCGACAGAGCTCTACGACGCGCCCGTGGATGGCTGGGTTGCTGACTTCGTCGGCAAGTCCAACTTCCTGAAGGGCAGGATCGCGGGCGACGCCTTGGAGGTGTCGGGCCTCCTGTTCGGCGGCCGCCGCCCTGCCGAGAGCAGCCCCCTCGGCCAAGAGGCCGTCCTCGCCATCCGCCCGGAGATGATCCGCCTCGTCCGCGGCCACGGCAGCGGGCTGGACGGCGTGGTCGCGAACCGGATCTTCCTGGGCGAGCATTCCGAATATCTGGTGGATGCCGGTGTTTTCGGCGATCTTCTCGTCATGGTGCCGAAGTCGATCGAGCAGGAACGCGGCGGCTTCGAGCGAGGTGATGAAGTATCCTTGCAATGGGATCCCCAGGCGGCCCTCATTCTCGCGCCTGGCACATGATCGGGGGAACGGACACATGGACCGCAAGGCATTCCTGCATGAGCTGCGCCGCTGGCAGAAGGGCTCCGTCTCCCGCCGGCATTTTTTCGGGGTGACCGGCCTCGGCACGGCCACGGCCGTGCTCGGCACCGCCATGCCAGGGCTCCGCAGCCGCCCGGCGCATGCCGCCGACCTCGGCAGCCAGCTGGCCCTCGCCACCTGGCCGAACTACCACAACCAGGCCAACCTCGATCAGTTCACGGCCGACACCGGCGTGGCGATCCAGCTGAACGCGTTCGGGTCCAACGAGGAGATGCTGGCCAAGCTCCAGGCCGGCGGGACCGGCTGGGATGTCCTCGTGCCGACCAACTACACGATCAGCACCTATGCAGAGCTGGGCCTGATCGAGCCGCTGGACCTGTCCAAGCTGCCGAACTTCGACCCGGCCACCAACGAGGCCCGCTTCATGGCGGAAGGCACCGTCGACGGGGTCGTGTATGCCGTGCCGAAGAACTGGGGCACCACCGGCTTCCTGGTGAACACGGCCAAGCTCACCAAGCCGCTGACGAGCTGGAAGGAATTCTGGGACGTGGCGCAGGCCGAGGCCAGCGGCCGGGTCATGGTGCACGACTACCAGCTGACCACCATCGGCAATGCGCTGATATATTTCGGCTACAGCTTCAACTCGGTCGACCCGAAGGAACTGGCCGACGCCGAGAAGCTGCTGCTCGACGCCAAGCCGCATCTGTTCGCGATCAGCTCCGACTACCAGCCCTCGATCCGTTCCGAGGATGCATGGATGACGGTCTGCTGGACCGGTGATGCCACCCAGCTTCGCCGCGACATGCCGGAACTCAGCTACGTGCTGGGCAAGGAAGGCGGCGAGATCTGGAGCGACTTCTTCGCGATTCCCAAGGAGGCGCCGAACAAGGCGGCCGCCTACGCCTTTATCGACTTCCTGCAGACCCCGGCCATCAATGCCGAGGAAGTCGAAGCGCACGGCTATCCGCCGATCGACTCGCGGGCGAAGGCGCTCCTGCCGCAGGAGATGGTGAACGATCCGGTGCTCTATCCGGCTGCGGATCTGCTCTCGGCGCTCGAGTTCGGTGCCGCGGCCACCCTCACCGATCCGAACCGGGCCGAGATCATGGCGCGATTCAAGGCGGCCTGACGCCATGGGCAGGCGCTGGAGCACCGCGTTTCTTCTCGCTCCGGCTTCTGCCTGGCTGTTCTTCCTGCTCGTCCTGCCGCTCGTGGTCATGCTGGTGTTCTCGCTGGGCGAGCGTGCGCCTGCGGGCGGCTACGCGCCCGCCCTGACACTGGCCCAGTACGCGAACCTGGGAGCGCGCAGCACCGCGTTCCTCAACACCCTCACCCTGGCGCCGCTCAGTACGGTCATCACGCTGCTGGCCGCCTATCCGCTGGCCTACTGGCTGGCCGTAAGTGCGCCCGAGCGCTGGCGCACGCTGCTGCTGGTCCTCGTCCTGGTGCCGTTCTGGACGAGCCTGCTGATCCGCATCTATGCCTGGATCTTCCTGCTCGGCTCCAAGGGCATCCCGTCCTGGCTGGCCATGCTGGGCCTGCCGGAGATCCGGCTCATCAATACGCCCTTCGCCGTCACCGTCGGCATCGTCTACGGCTATCTGCCGCTGATGGTCTTCCCGATCTATGTGGCGCTGGAGAAGCTGGACCGTCGCCTCCTGGAGGCATCGCACGACCTGGGGGCGGGACCCTGGCGGACCTTCCTGCAGGTCTCGCTGCCACTCTCGCTGCCGGGTGTGGTGACCGGTGCCGTGCTCGTGTTCATCCTGTTGATGGGCGAGTTCCTGATCCCGCAGCTGCTTGGCGGCGGAAAGGTCTTCTTCCTGGGCAACGCGCTGGTGGACCTGTTTCTGCAGTCCCGCAACTGGCCATACGGGGCGGCGATCGCGACGACGCTGGTGCTCGTCATGCTCGTCTCCGTCACCGTCGCCATGCGCCTGGGCATCCGGCGCTCGGGCCCGGCGGATCCCGCGGCATGAGGATCTACGCCGTTCTGGCCTTCCTGTTCCTGTACGGCCCGATCGTGCAGATCGTGATCTTCAGCTTCACGACCTCACGCTCCGCGCTGACCTTCGCCTGCTGTTCGACGGAATGGTACGGCAAGGCCTTGGGCAACCCGTTCGTGCTGAACGCGCTCGGCACCAGCCTGTTCGTGGCGCTCGTGTCCGCGATGCTGGCGACCCTTGCCGGAACGGCCGCTGCCTTGGGCCTGGAGCGGGTGAAGGGTACTTCCCGCCTCCTGCTGGACGGCCTGCTCTACGCGGCGCTGACCGTCCCCGGCATCGTCATCGGCATCGCCACCCTCATTGCCCTCGTGGCGCTGTTCGATCTGGCCAACCCGCTGCTAGTGGCCTGGTGGCCCGCTGAGCCACCGCCACGCCTGTCGCTCGGCAAGGGCTCGCTGATCCTGGCGCACGGACTGTTCGGGATGGCGCTGGTCGTGACGATCATCCGGGCCCGGCTGGCCACCATGGACCGGACCCTGGTCGATGCGTCCAACGACCTCTACGCATCGCCGACCGCCACCTTCCGCCAGGTCACCCTTCCGCTGCTGGCGCCAGCCATCCTGGCCAGCTTCCTCCTCTCCTTCACCTTCAGCTTCGACGACTTCATCGTCGCCTTCTTCGTCGCCGCGTCCGACACGACGCTGCCCATGTACGTGTTCGGCTCGATCCGCCGCGGCATCACGCCGGAAATCAACGCGATCGGAACGTTGGTGTTGTTCATCTCGTTGATGCTCATGATCCTGGCGCAGAGCATCTTGCGCCTTCGGAGCCGTCCGGCGAGATCCTCAGGCTAGGATAGAGAGGCCACATCATGGAATGGCGCAGCGGCAGACGCAGCGTGAACGTCGACGATCGGCGCGGTGCTGGCGGGATCGGCGGCATGGGACGCGGTCCGATGCGCGTCGGTGGCGCCGTGGGTGGCCTGGGCCTGGTCGCGGTGCTGGTGGTGTCGTGGGCGCTCGGTGTCGATCCGTCCCTGATCCTCGGCGCGATCGAAGGCGGTGGCGAGCAGACCGAATCGGCCGGACCGCGCCCGACCTCGCAGGCCGAGGACCAGTTGGCGGACTTCAGCCGGGTGGTCCTGGCCAGTACCGAGGATACCTGGAACCAGGTCTTCCAGCAGGACGGCCAGGCCTACCAGGAGCCGCGGCTGGTTCTGTTCACCGACTCCACCCAGTCCGCCTGTGGCTATGCGCAGGGCGCCACCGGCCCGTTCTATTGCCCGGGCGACCAGCAGGTCTATCTCGACCTGGGATTCTTCAACGAGCTGGCCACCCGCTTCGGCGCGCCGGGCGACTTCGCCCAGGCCTATGTGATCGCGCACGAGGTCGGCCACCACGTCCAGAACCTCCTGGGCATCCTGCCGCGCGTCCACGAAGCCCAGGCCCAGATGGACCAGGCATCGGCCAATGCCCTGTCCGTGCGGGTCGAGCTGCAGGCCGACTGCCTTGCCGGCGTGTGGGCGAGCCATGCCGACCGCGAGCGTGGCGTATTGGAGGCAGGCGACGTCGAGGAGGCCCTGGGCGCTGCCGCTTCGGTGGGCGACGACCGCATCATGCGCGCCGCCGGCCGCCGAGCCAGTCCTGAGAGCTTCACCCACGGCAGCTCAGAGCAGCGTGTCGAGTGGTTCACCCGTGGGCTCCAGACCGGCGACGTCTCCGCCTGCAACACCTTCGAGTAGGATCGGGGTTCAGACGGTCCCCTTGCCGGCGTCCGAGCCCTTCCTGGCCTGCCGTCGCTGCAGGAGCAGGACCGTTCCCAGGCACACGCCGATCACGCTCAGCGACAAGGCCGTCGTCATCGTGCCGAGCGCATAGATGACCGGCGTGGTGGCGTTCGTCTGCATGGCCTGCAGCTCGAGCGGAAGGGTGTTGAGCGCGCCCATGGCCTGCGAGCTGCGGGCAAGCTCGTCATAGGACAGGGTAAAGCCGAACAGCCCGACGCCGATCAGGGACGAGGCCACGATCGGCAGGATGACATAGCGGACCGTCTGCACGCCGGATGCGCCGAGGTCGCGGGCAGCCTCCTCCAGCCGTTTGTCGAAGCGATTGAACACCGCGAACATGATCAGGAGGCCGAAGGGCAGCGTCCAGGTAAGGTGCGCGCCTAGCCCCGCATTCCACCAGAAGCGCTCGATCCCCAGCAGCTCGAAGAGGGAGCCGATGCCCAGGCTCACCACGACCGACGGCATGATCAAGGACGCTACCACGACGTAGAACAGGAAGCCGGAGCCCCTGAAACGGTAGCGGAACGCGAGGCCGGCCAGGAAGGACAGCACCATGGTCAGGACGGTGACGATCAGGCCAAGCTGGATCGACCGGAAGAAGCTGCCGTGGATGTCGCCGATCGACTGCGCCTGGAACACCTGTCCAAACCAGTGCAGGCTGGTGCCGCGCATCGGGAACACGAGGCCGCCGGTCGGACCCTGGAACGACAGGATGGTGATCGTGATGGTCGGCCCGTAGAGGAAAAGCACGAACAGCACGAAGAAGAGCGACAGGAAGAAGAACGTCCTGGGATTGTTCTCGCGCAGCATGGCTCAGAGCTCCTTGCGCACGTCAACGATGCGCGACAATCCCACCATCATCAGGATGACGATGGTCAGGAGCACCATGGCGTTGGCGGCCGCGGGCGGAAACTGCAGGTAGTTGAGCTCGGTCGCGATCGACTTGCCGACGCTGGCGACGAGGCCGCCGCCCAGCACGGTCACCGTCACGAAGTCGCCCATCACGATCGTGAGCACGAAGATCGAGCCAATCGCGATGCCCGGGCGGCAGAGCGGGAGGATCACATGCTTGATCGTGGCCCACTCCGACGCACCACCGTCCCGTGCCGCCTCAATGAGCGACTTGTCGATGCGCACCATGGAATTGAAGATCGGGACCACCATGAAGACCGTGAACAGGTGCACGAAGCCCAGGATCACGGAGAAGTCCGAGTAGAGCAGCCATTCCTGCGGCTGGTCCACGATCCCCAGCGCCATCAGGGTCTCGTTCACGACACCATTGCGGCCAAGCAGCGGGATCCAGGAAATCATCCGGATCACGTTGCTGGTCCAGAACGGCACGGTGCAGACCAGGAACAGCACCATCTGCCAGGTCAATGTGCGAACGTAGAACGCCAGATAGTAAGCGACGGTAAAGCCGATCGCGAAGGTCAGTACCCAGACGATCAGGCAGTACTTGAATGTCGTGAGGTAGGTCTGCCAGGTCACCGCCTCCCCGAACACGTCCAGGTAGTTTTGGAACGTGAAGTCCGGGATCAGGATCTGATAGCTCTCGTAGTTGAAGAAGCTGACCACGATCACGAGCAGCATCGGGATGAGGAAGAACAACAGGAAGACGGCGGCCAGCGGTGCCACCAGCAGATAGGGCACCAGCCCACCTCCGAACCGTGCTGCGTTCGCCGCTGCGGCCGGCACCGCCGTTTCGGACACGATGGGAACGGAGATGGGCTGGGCACTCATGGGATCAGGCCGCCACGAACTCGTTCCACTTGCGCACCATGTAACGATCCTCGTCCATCACAGTGTTCCAGACGGTGACGTTGCCCATGCGCTCGTAGAAGGAGCCACCGTCGCGGATCTCGCCGGGCTTGGCCAGTTCCTCGCCCGTGGGCGACTTGATGGCTTCGACACAAGGCTTGCCTTCCATCCAATAGCCCCATTCGTCCGCGGTCATGTTCTCCTTCGCGGTATCGAGCACAGCCGTGTAGTAGCCTTGGCGGTTCAAGAACGCGCCGGCCCACCCCGACAGGAACCAGTTCACGAACTCGTAGCATGCATCCAGCGTCCGTCCCTCGACATGGGTCGGGATGCCGAGGCCGGCCGCCCAGGCGCGATAGCCCTCCTTGAGCGGCTGGTACACACATGGGATGCCCTGCTGGCGCACCTTGGTGATGGCCGGCGACCACATCGACTGGATCACGGTCTCGCCCGACGCCATCCAGTTGACGCTCTCGTTGAACTCCTTCCACAGGCCGCGGAACTGGCCGGCCTTCTTGGTCTCGATCAGGAAGGCGATCGTCTTGTCGATCTCCTGCTTCGTCATGTTGCCCATGTCGCCATACTTCACGATGCCGACGGCCTGGGCCACCTGCCCTGCATCCATGATTCCGATCGCCGGCACGTTCAGGATCGAAGCCTTGCCCTTGAACTCGGGATTGACCAGTTCGGCCCAGCTCTCGATCGGACGGCCGATCAGGTCCGGTCGGATGCCCAGCGTGTCCGCGTTGTAGACGGTCGGAATCAAGGTCATGAAGCCGGTCGGCTCTTCCACGAACTCGGTACTTTCCGCCTCGGGCAGGTAGCTCACCTTGATCGGCGCAATGCCGACGCGCGTGGTCTGGCTGCCGTCCGGCAGCTGGCCCTTGGTGAAGATCGGAACGATCTTGTCGTATTCCTTGACCTTCTTGACGTCCATGCCGCGCAGGTTGCCGGACGGGATGATCTTCTTGAGCATCCAGTACTCGGAATCGAGCATGTCGAAGCTGCTGGGCTGCGTCACCGCCCGCTTCACGACGTCATCGGAGGTGAGCGTCGTGTACTGGATGGTGATGCCGGTATCTTCCTTGCACTTGTCGGCAAGTTCCTTGAACGCGTTCACGCCCGTGCCAGCATAACGCAGCGTGATCGGCTCCTGGGCGTGCACATAGGGTGCTCCCAGCGTCGACGCCGCCGCCGCACCGCCCGCCAAAGTGGTCGCGGATTTCAGGAAGTCGCGCCGGCTGGCACCGCCGCTGCGATCGAAAAGCCGCCAAAATGTGGTCGCCATCGTATTCCCTCTTCCTCGGTTCGATCAGGTTCAATGAGCCAGACGGTGCATGTCCTGGGTGTGAAAGGCCGCGACGACCTCCGCACCGATGCCGACTGGTTGCGCGTTGAAAACATTGTCGGGCACCGACGCGGTGATGTCGGCGGCTCCTGGCCCGACCAGCCGCACATCCACACGGTCGCCCAGAAACTCGATGCTCCTGACCCGTGCCGGCAGGGCATGCTCGGCCTGGGGTGAGGCGCCGAGCACGATCCGGTCCGAGCGGACCGCCACAGGCACCGGCTCCCCGACGACGCTGCCTGGCAGGACGACGTGGCCGCCGATGAATCCGGCGACGAAGGCATCCGACGGACGGTTGAAGACATTGGCCGGCGTGTCGGCCTGCGCGATCCGGCCGTTGTTCATGACGACGACAAGATCGGACAGCGCCATCGCCTCGTCCTGGCTGTGCGTCACGTGCACGAAAGTCAGGCCCAACTCGGCCTGCAATCGCTTGAGTTCCTCACGCACGCGACCGCGCAGGAACGGATCCAGTGCCGAGAGCGGCTCGTCGAGCAGCAGGACCCTGGGGTTGGTCACCAGCGCCCGGGCCAACGCCACACGCTGCTGCTGGCCGCCCGAGAGTTGGGCCGGCATCCGTTCCGCATAAGAGGCCATGTGGACCCGCTCGAGCATGGCGGCAGCCGAACGATGCCGTTCCGGCTTATCGATACCTCGCATGCGGAGCGGGAACGCCACGTTGTCCAAAACCGTCAGATGGGGGAACAGCGCATAGGACTGAAACATCATCGCCGTCCCCCGCGCGGATGGCGGCAGCGTGTTCACGACCTTGTCGTGGATCAGGATATCGCCGCGGGTGATCCGCTCGTGGCCGGCGATCATCCGCAAGGTCGTGGTCTTCCCGCAACCGGATGGACCCAGCAGGCAGCAATAGGCACCCGCCGGGACCTGCAGGTCGATCTGCTCGACGGCCAGGGTCGCCCCATAGGCCTTCGTAACGCTGATCAACTCGACGGCGTAATTTGCCACCGGACATCTCCTTCGAGCCTGCCATCAAAGTAAGCAAAACGGATGCCAGGAGTCCCAGAGAAATGACGAAAGCGGCTTGGGGCAGCCCAGCCGTACGCAAGAACGAGGCAGGGTACCAAATCTGAATTTATAGAAATCTTTTGAACATGTAAGGTTTGGCCCCCCCGATAAGATGAACATTTCGTCATCTCAAGGTAGCGCCGCAACCACATCGTTCCATACATCCGCGCAGCGATGTAGCGTGTTTTTACTATCTGTTACCGGACAAACGATAGAGAAACTGGCTCTCGGCACAACAGAACTGCGGGTACGCAAGTTCAGACGGAGCTCTATCATCGCTCGGAATGGATCAAACCAGCAGGATCCGCGGGGGGATCATGGTGCGTGCTAGATCCATAGCGCTTCTGGCAGCGACGATGCTTGCCAGCGCAGCATTAACGGTGGCTGTTCCATCGGTGACTTTGGCAGCTGTCGATCTCGGCAATGTCGTGATCGCCCAGGAGGGCTGGCGCTACAACCTCACCATCATGCGCGAACAGGCGAAGACGAGCGCCTTCAAGGCGCAGCAATACCAGTATTATCTCACGAAGCTTCGGGTGACGGACGAGTACATCGTTGCTTACGCCGCAGCCGTTGCCGAGAAGTTCGGAACGTCGAGCCCTCCGCCGTCACCACCGCCACCGCCACCGCCACCGCCACCGGCCGTCGATCCCATTCTCGGCAATGTCGAGATCCGCAACGAGGGCTGGAGATACAATCTCACCATCATGAAGGTGCAGGCGCAGTACAGCGCAGCAAAGGCGGCAGAATACGTCTACTACCGTGACAAGAACAGGGTCACCGACGCGTACGTGGATGCTTACGCCCGGGCGGTCGCTGCAAAGTTTAATCCGGACGATGTCAGTAAGGACATCGTCGTTACCAAAAAGCCTGGCTTCAAGATCTACCGTGGCTTCCGCTTTAAGGAGATGCCGACCTACGCGAACTGTGGGCTGAGCGAAGAGCTGAAGATCCTGTATGAAGAAGAGCTGTTCGGGACCGCTTCCAAGGCTGTTCCCAACATCAGCTTGCTGCAGACGAAGGTGATCCCGTCCCTGCTAAAGCGGAACCCGAAATATGTCGTGATCGACATCGAGCACTGGGACCCCATCGCCGAGATGGACAAGCTCATCACGGTCATCCGGACGCTGAAGCAGGGGGTAAGGGCGGCCGGCAACACGACGATGCAGTTCGGGTACTACATGCTGGTCCCGATCCGCGATTATCTGGCGCCAACGACCAGGGAATCTCGGCCGGGCCGCTGGTCCAACTGGCTGCAGCAGAACGAGACGATGAAACGGCTGGCCGCCGAAGTCGACGTCGTGTTCCCCTCGCTCTACACGCCGGCGGAGAAGCGGGAAGACTGGCTGGAGTTCGCGCGGACGAACATCGCCGAAGCCAGGAAGTACGGAAAGCCGGTCATCGCCTTCATCTGGCCGCAGTACCACAACACCGCGATCGGCATCGGGACTACCTACCTGCCCGTCAACTACTGGGACCTGCAGATGAGGTATATCTACAACCTGGCCGACGGCATGGCGATCTGGGGATCCGTCGCCTTCCAGTCCAAGGGTTGGGATACCTGGGACAAGACCAAGCCCTGGTGGCCCTTCACCCGGCAGTTTGCGGCCAAGTACACGGACGTACCGCAGTCGAACGCCTGCGACGAGTAGGAGGTCTCAGAAGACGAGGGTCTCTCCTTGCCGAGGGGCCCTCATGCCTTTCACACACCGCTTGCCGAGCCGTACAGATGAACGCGGCGGACTCGAGGGCTATTCAACGCCCCTTCCAGGCCGGCTCCCGTTTTGCCGCGAATGCTGCCGGCCCCTCCTGTGCATCCTCCGAGCGCAGCATCGTCCGGTAGACCGGCAGCTTGTCATCATCCAGCAGCGCATAGGCCTGCTCCAGCGACAGGCCATCGGTCGCCTGCACGATCTCCAGCACCGAAGCCACGGCAAGCGGCGCGCCCGCAATGATGTCGCTGGCAATGGCACGCGCTGTCGCGAGCAGTTCGCCCCGAGCTACGACCCGGTTCACAAGTCCCCAGGCACATGCCTCCGATGCATCGAGCTTCTTGCCGGTCAGCAGAAGTTCCATCGCGCGCGCCTGGGGCAACCGTCCGGGAAGACGGAGGCAGGCGGCATCGGCGATCACGCCCACCTTCGTCTCCGGCAACCAGAACATTGCCTCGTCGACGGCCACCACCAGATGGCAGGCCAGGGCAAGCTCGAAGCCGCCACCGACCGCCATGCCGTTGACCGCGGCGATCACCGGCTTGCGAAGCCCCGGCAGGCGCGCGATGCCTCCAAATCCCCCTTTCCCGTAGTCGCTGTCCGGCGCTTCGCCGGCGGCGGCAGCCGACAGGTCCCAGCCTGCCGAGAAGAAGCGGTCGCCAGCTCCGGTCAGGATGGCCACCCGCAGATCGGGATCGTCCCTGAAGCCGGCGAACACCCGGCCCATGGCACGGCTCGTGGCAGCGTCGATCGCGTTCGCCTTGGGCCGGTCGATCGTCACCGTGAGAACGGGCCCGTCCACCTCGACCCGGATCGGCTCGGTCATCAGTCCACCATCCTCAGCAGCACATCCGCCGCAACCACGCCCTGCCCTTGCGGCAGAACGAGCAGCGGATTGACATCCAGTTCCACCACGCAGTCGACATGGTCCTCGACGAAGGCAGCGATGGCCAGCACGGCCTCCACGAGCGCAATCCGGTCACCCGGTGGCCTGCCTCGGTAGCCCTTCAGAAGGCGCGCGACCCGCAAGCCTTCCAGGGCCTTCTCCACGTCGGCACGCTCGACCGGGAAGAGCAGCGTTGCGCTGTCGTCCATCAGTTCCGCCAGCACGCCCCCCGCCCCGATGACGAGCACCGGCCCGAACTGCGGATCGCGCGCGACTCCCACGATCATCTCGGCGACGGTGCCGACGATCATTCGTTCCACCAGCACGCGATCACCCAGATGAGCCATGCTCATGGCAGCGGCGCTCACGCTGTCTTCGCTCTCCAGCCCCACTGCGACGCCACCGACGTCCGACTTGTGCGCGATGACCGGGTTGGCGGTCTTCACGACGACCGGCCAGCCGAGCTCGACAGCTACCGAGGCAGCCTCCTTGGCCACCGCCAGCCTGCCCGCCGGAACAGCCAGACCTGCCCGGGCCAGCATCGACTTGGCGGCCGCTTCGTCGAGCTGCCGAACCGGACCAGGCTTCGACTGGGGCAGTACGCGGACCGGTTTTCCAACGGGCGGCGGAAGCGACGCGGCTGCGATGGCCTCGATCGCCTCCGCGATTCCTTGGAGCGGAACGATGCCGGCCTCCATCGATCGTCGTCGACGATCGTCCGGGAAGCATTCCGGCAGTGTCGCAACGACGGCGGCGGCACAGCCCACCGATTTGGCCGCGGCGATCCAGGATTCCAGCGTAATGTCCCAGGAGGACAGATCAGACGCCGCACGGGTCGGATAATCTAGCACAAGCAGAGAGGTGTCAAAATTTTCCGCCAAGTAAGCGGAAAATGTCGCCGTCAGCCGCTGTCCGCTGCCCCAGATGAACGTATGGTAATCCATCGGGTTATCTGGAACGACCCGATGGTCCAGCGACGCCGCTACCACAGCCGATCGTGCCGCGCTCAGGCGGGGCAGCTCGAGCCCCTGGGCTTCGGCGAGATCGGCGACCAGCGCCGCTTCTCCCCCGCTGCAAGAAAGCGAACAGATCCTCCTCCCTGGCCGACGGCCATGAACATGCAGAAATTTCAACGTTTCCAGAAATCCTGCAATCGATGATGCCTGCGCGATCCCGAGCCGCCCGAAGAAGGCATCATGGACCCTGGATGACCCGGCCAGCGTGCTGGTATGGGTGACGGTGGCCCTGGCACCGGCATGCGACCGGCCGGTCTTCAGCACGACGACCGGCTTGCCGGCGGCCTGGACCTCCAGCGCTGCCTCGGCAAAGGCAGCGGGATCGTCGACGCCTTCCAGATGAAGGCCAATTGCGGAGACCTTTGGGTTCCTCGCCAGATGGCGCAGGAACGGGGTGGCGCCGAGTTGTGCCTGATTGCCCAGGCTCACGACCAAGCCGATCGGCACCGAGCGCTGCTGCATCGTGAAGTTGATCGCGATGTTGCCGCTCTGGCTGAGGATCGCCACGCCCCGGTCGAGATGCTCCACCCCATGCTCGTCCGGCCACAGCGCCACCCGGTTCAGGCCGTTGATGAGGCCGTGGCAGTTGGGTCCGAGCAGGGGCATGGCTCCAGCCGAGCGGACCAGTTCGGCCTGAAGGTCACGCTCCCCTGCCTCGGCGAACTCCGAGCTGAAGCAGACGACGCCACCGCACCCCTTGGCCTGCAATGTCGCCACCAGGCCCGGACAGGCCGGTGCCGGCACCGCGACGAAGGCCGCATCAATGCCGTCCGGCAGGTCGGCCACCTGAGGAACCGTTTGAATCCCGCCGATCTCGGACCGCGTGGGTGAGACCACATGGATCGCCCCTGCATAGCCGATCCGGCGCAGCTGGCCGATCGCCGGCATGGCGTAGCGCCCGGCGATGACCGCTACCGAGCTTGGCGCCAGCAGGCGGTCGAGCGCTCTCATGCGCCGAGCGGCCGGAGCATGGCGCGACTGATGATGTGCCGCTGGATCTCCGACGTGCCTTCCCAGATCCTCTCGACCCGGGCGTCACGCCAGATCCGCTCCAGCGGCAGGTCCTCCATCAGGCCCATGCCGCCGAAGATCTGCAGGGCCTCGTCCGCGATCCTGCCCAGCGCCTCGCTGGCCGCGAGCTTCGCCATGGCCGCATCCTCGTCCCGCATCGCTTTCTGGTCATGGCGCCAGGCTGCCCACAGGGTCAGCAGTTCCGCCTGCTGCAGCATGGTCTTCATGTCGGCCAGCTTGAAGCCGATGCCCTGGAACTTGCCGATCTGCTGGCCGAACTGCCGGCGCTGGGCAGCCCACTCGGTCGCGAGATCCAGGGCCCGGTGGGACCGGCCGAGACAGGTCGCGGCCACCTGCAGCCGCGTGGCACCCAGCCAGTCGTTCGCGACCTCGAACCCGCGGTGCGGCTCGCCCAGCAGCTGCCCGGCCGGAACCCTGCAGTTCTCGAAGCGCAGGCGGCAGTTGTGGTAGCCGCGATGGCTGACCGACACGTAGCCCGGCAGCACCTCGAAACCTGGGGTACCCTTGTCGATCAGAAACGACGTGATCCGCTTCTTGCGGCCCCGCGGCGTGTCCTCCTCGCCGGAGGCGGCGAACAGGATCACGAAATCGGCGAGGTCGGCATGGCTGATGAAGTGCTTCTCGCCGTCGATCACCCAGTCGCCGCCATCCTGCCGCGCGGTGCAGCGCATCGACCGGACGTCCGAGCCAGCTTCCGGCTCCGTCATGGCCAGGCAGTCGACCTTCTCGCCGCGGATGGCGGGGAAAAGATAACGCTCCCGCTGGTCGCCCACGCAGGCCTGCAGGATGTTGGAGGGGCGCGCCACGAGGTAGTGCAATGCATAGGACGCGCGGCCCAGTTCCCGGTCGACCAGGCACATGGAAACAGTATCCAGCCCGCCGCCACCCAGGTCCTCCGGCATGTTCGCGGCATAGAGCCCGGTTTCCAGGGCCCGGGCGATCACCTGCCGCACCAGGTCCGGCCGTACCGCCCGCGTCTGCTCCACTTCCTGCTCGTAGGGGTAGAGCTCCCGTTCGACGAAGGTGCGGGCCGTCTCGACGAGCATCTCCTGCTCGCTGGAGAGTCCGAAATTCATGGTCAGCCCTTTCGCCGGATGCCGATTGTCCGGCTGGCCTGGTCCGGCCGGGGCAGCAGCCGGTGGACGGCGGCAAT
>JAESGR010000362.1_pt1 | contig 41779 bp, 40 predicted proteins | sample 9269771 | NCBI WGS metagenome assembly JAESGR01 (sample SAMN15739572, study PRJNA653492) | algae metagenome | isolation source: Chroococcus sp. CMT-3BRIN-NPC107 and co-occurring heterotrophs from well... | place: USA: Clark Mountains Wilderness, California | collected 2010-04-18 | reverse complement strand
TCGCCTGGTTTCAACGCAAGTATAGAAGACTCGTTGTTCGATGGGAACGCCTGAAAGTATGTTTTGATGCTTTCCTTCTCTTAGCTTGTTCCTATATTTGGTTTCCGAAGTTAGTGGGATAAGTTCACGAGATGAAATTGGTACTAGCAACCGTAATGTCGCGCTATAGTTTGGCAATTTTTGGAAATCAAGTTGTAAAACCTGTACGTCGTGGCCTTACCCTAGCACCTTCGGACGGTAGGTGGTTGGTAGCAACCCGCCACACTTCTAGAGAACTTGTTAGCAGCCAAAAAACTTAAATTTGCACGGAGTTAGGAAAATTTGGCACAATTGCTGAATGATTTATCTGTGTATCTTTGCTGTAAAAACTCACTTCTCCATTTTCATTACACAACCAAAATTTTTCTGCACCAGCTTTAAAGTAAAGTTCTTTTTTTAAATTCATTTCTTCTAGTGTATTACTAGAGGATTTTATTTCGATGCAAATCTCTGGTGCAATTGAACAAACATCATCGTTTTTTATCTGTTGATATCGTTTTCTAGAAATCCAAACTACATCAGCTACCTTTACATTATCTTCTGTTTGAATTGGACACTCTGGATAAGTTAAGCCTTGCTTAACCATCGATTGAATGATTGTTTGAATTAGACCTTGATAAATAGAGTGCTTATTTTTCGCCGGACTCATGACAATTTGTCCCCAGCGATTAAGCTCAATTTTGTAGGGGATATCTTGTAATGCTTTGTCTGCACACACTTCTTGCCAATTCATAAAATATTATTGCAACTTGATTCCTCGAATTGAAAAATCTAATAATTCTATCGGGTGGATTACATCTATTTTTTTACCTTGCAACTCTAAATGTTTAGTTATTTGCAAAGTACAACCAGGATTAGCTGAAGCAATTAAATCTGCACCAGTATTAAGTAAATTCTGTACTTTTTGGTTGCCTAACTCCTCCGCCACTTCCGGTTGCAGCATATTATAAACCCCCGCACTACCACAACATAAAGCCGCATCAATAGGTTCAACTAGCTTAACTTGGGGAATTTGTTTTAACAATTGACGCGGTTGAACGCTAATTTTTTGACCGTGCAGTAAATGACAAGCATCTTGATAAACAAGAGTTAAGATTTCATCGGTAATTGGCAATAGTTTAGAAGTTAATCCCACCGTTGCTAAAAATTCTTGAACATCTTTAACTTTCCTGGCAAATTCTTGAGCTTTTTCTTTATATTCCGCATCATCTTCTAAAATATGACCGTATTGTTTTAAAGTATGTCCGCATCCGGCGGCGTTAATAATTACCGCATCAACTTCGGTATCTGCAAAACTGTCAATCATCTGCCTAGCCAGACTTTTCGCTTGTTCCGTTTGTCCTTGATGTTCGGGAAGCGCGGCGCAACAACCTTGACTCTTGGGAATTATAACTTCGCAACCATTCGCTGTTAAAACTCTTACTGTAGCTTCATTAACTGGCGAGAAAAATAAGCGCTGGACGCAGCCTAAAATCATTCCTACACGATAGCGTTTTTCTCCTTGGGCGGGAATAACTGTAGGTAAGTTATCTTGAAAGGCTTTAAGAGTAACTTTTGGTAAAATTGATTCCATCGCAGCTAGGCGTGGTGATACTATTTTAAGTAAGTTTGTCGAACGCACAATTTTTTGCAAACCAAGCTTTTGATAAACTAACAATGGCGCAAGTAAAAAGCGTAATCTATTCGGGTAAGGAAATAAGGAAAAAATGAGTTTTCTAATTAATGTATCTGGCAAACTTCGAGGATAGTTGCGCTCAATTTGCGGACGAGTTGCTACTAACAATTTGTCGTACTGTACCCCCGAAGGACAAGTTGTAACGCAAGCAAGACAACCCAAACAAGAATCAAAATGTTCTACTGTCGCTTCATTTAAAGGTATTTTTCCTTCGTTAATAGCATCCATGAGATAAATTCTACCTCTAGGAGAATCCATCTCTTTACCAATTACTCTGTAACTTGGACAAGTAGAAAGGCAAAACCCACAGTGAACGCAAGTATCAATTAATTTAGGATCAGGCGGGTTTTGTTCGTCAAAGCCATTAATATTACTTAGATTTGCAATGTCACTTTTAGTATTTTCGATTTGCATAATTAAAAACTTATCTAAATTCCGCCAACAAAACGGTGAGGATTAAATACATTTTTGGGGTCAAATTGATATTTAATTTTTTGCATCAATTCTAAAGAGTTACCAGCATAACCCCACACATCTAGCTGTTGCTTGTAGGCAATGGGTGCTTCTAATATTGTAAGAAAACCGCCTTGGCTTTGACAGTGCGATCGCACCCGTAAAATCTCTGCTACGCTGGTATCCTCTGGACATCGCCATATCCCTAATCCGCTACTAGCATGAATTAAGCTCATTCCCCCGCTTGTAGTATCGAGTTGTAACGCTACTTCTATGGCGGCGGATGGTAATATTCCTATTTTGCAAGTAATAAACGATTTTCCAGACTGGCGCATTTGCTGCTGTAATTGTTGCCAGATACTAGCTTCATCATTATCTGTATAAACAGAACTTTGCAAACCTAGCTTTTTACCTACTCCTCCCAAGGTGATTGACTGTTGTTTCACGCTTTCCTTCAAGCTGGCAAAACTAGCAACTAATCCCATTCCCTCCCCAAACTGCAAATTTTTCACTAACTGAGGCGATAATAAATCAAATTTGGCGGGGGTTAAAGCCGACGCGCGGAGGGTTTTTGTTGCTTGGGTAAGCTTTTCTACTTCTCCTGTCAATACAACGGTTGCTGACGCTTCTGGTAGGGGATAAACTCGCAGAGTAGCTTGAGAAATTGCCCCCAACGTGCCGTAAGATCCGGTAAATAGCTTCATTAAGTCGTACCCGGCAACATTTTTTACTACCCGTCCTCCCGCCGAGGCAATTTGCCCATCGGCGCGCACAAAGGTAATACCTAGCAATAAATCTCTTACTCCACCGTAGCGTTGGCGCAGCGAACCAGCATCCGCCGTAGCAATAATACCGCCAATGGTGGCTAATTCGGGGTTGGCGGGGTCGAGGGGAATAAATTGCCCAGATTTTGCTAAAGTTTCCTGCAAATTAGCAAACTTAGTTCCAGCTTCTACCGTTACTGTTAAATCGCCTACAGCGTGTTCAATAAGTTGGTTTAAGCCTCTGGTACTCACAACTACATCTGCACTTTGCGCTAGTCCACCCCAGTTAAGTTTGCTACCACCGCTACAAAGTAAAATTTTTCCGTTGTTATTGTATGTGTAGGCAATGACTGAGGCTAGTTCTGCGAGAGTTTGCGGATAAATAATATATTGCGGATTATCAGCAGATGCGATCGCTTGAGTTATTATTTTTTGTTTGGTAGAGTTGAGTTTTTCCCACTGGCAAAAATTCTCTTGACTAACTAGGGTATTTATTTGAGAAAAAGTCGCATTCATCCTAATTCATCTAATATTGACAACAGTAAATTTACTGGTTTAATTTATATTATATTGATTTAAACCCAGAGCAAAACAATTATATTTGTAATTAGTTTTTTAAACCTGCAACAATTTAAGGCATAATGTTTTCCCTTTTTTGATAAAAGACCCTGTTTAGCCTTAGTTTTTCTTACCTTAGCAGCATTAGCAGGTAACTACTTTACCTTAGATTTATTTTTTGGGATATCTTTTAGTTGCAGGGTTGGTATCAAACGCATCTATACCAACTAAACTATTTAGCTGAAGTTGCTAAAAAAATAATGTTGAATCTTCAGCTAGATTGCAAGATAGTACAGAGTTAATGCAGCAAATATTGCTATATTTTCATAATATTAGTATTAAAGATACTCTAGGAAACAAAATTGCCTTTGCTGGTAAAAATTAAGATATGTCAAAAACAAAACTAGATGAACAACTACTGGCTGAACGCACAAAAAATACTTTAAATGGAGAAGTTAATTTTAATTTAGTTTGCGAACCCTATCAAGCAACCTTTGAAATTAAAGATAGTGGTATTGGTATCCCTCCTAAAGATATAAAACAGTTATTTACTTCTTTTCATCGGGGTAGCAATGTTAAATTAATTCCAGGTACGGGTTTAGGATTATCAATCGTTAAACAATAGGTAGACTTACACGGCGGTACAATTACCGTTAATAGTGAGCTAGGAGTAAAAAATACATTTGTAGTTGATTTACCTTTTATTTCTAAGAACTAATCTCCTGATAGTTAAAATTTTATAAAATAAAAACTATATTTAGTTAACCCAGTTACAATAAAAATCAATATTTTGAATCCTAGGTAAATAATTTGTTAGCACTTTTAACATCATCAATAATAGCAACAACTCCTGCTCCTAATTCTCCATCTCTGCTACAAAAACTATCATCCCCAGCACCTATTACCCAATTATTGCCCGCCGATACACCCGTTGTCGGGTTAGTGAGTACCAAAACAGAAAAATGGCAAAGTTTAAGCAAATTTGAATTATTTGCCCAGATTTTTAATGCTGTAGATAAAATATTGCCTGCTCAAAAGGGGTTAAATTATCAAACAGATATTAAACCTTGGTTGGGAGAACAGATAGCTTTTGTATTTATGCCTCAAAAAGATAAAAAACAAGTCAGTTTAGAAGATAGTTTTTTAGTTTTAGCGGCGGTAAAAGATGAGCAGCAATTGCAAGTATTAATAGATAAATTTAAAGATAGTAAATCTCAACAGATAACCGAAAGACAATACAAAGGAGTAACAATTTTAGAATGGAAACCCCCTGCATCGGTTTCTAATTCGCCTACATCTTTTGTAGCCGCAATCCCAGGCATACTTACCTTAAGTATGCCTAACCCAAATAGTATCAGTCGAGGGATGGCGATCGCACTCCTCCCAAGATATATAGTTACAGCCAGCACTGCTAAACCAATTGAGCAGTTACTAGACAAGCCTTTAAGTAGCGCCAATCTAGCCCAAAATCCCAATTTTCACCAAATAACCCAGCATCCTGAATATAGTCAAGCGCTATTTACACTCTACCAAGACCCTAATAAATTTCTGGCTTTATTCAAATCTTTAGCTGAAGATCCTAATTTACCATTTCCCATTCCTCCCAACGCCATTAATACTGCTCAAGTAGAGCAATATAGTTCTATCAGTGGGTTAGTTTGGGAACAACCAGAAGGCTTGCGTTTACAACTCAACGCCTACCGCAAAACACCTTCTTTAGCTAAGGTATTGACTCCTAATACCGCGCAATTACTCCCACGCCTCCCCGCACCCGCCTACTCTGCAATTACTGGGAGCAATATTTATCTACAATGGCAAATGCTTGTAACTGAGCTAAATAGCTATCCGCAGTTTAAAGATGGATTAGCAAAGTTTAATCAAGCTTTTACTGCTACTACCAAATTAGACCTAGATAAGGATATTTTAAGTTGGATGGATGGTGAGTTTGCTTTGTTTTTCTATCCCACCAAACAAGGCTTAATTAGTAGCCAGTTAAAGATGGGTTCAGGCTTTTTTGTGCAAACAACAAATCGCTCTAAGGCTGAGTCTACTCTAAATAAATTAGGTGAATCTATCAAGGTTGCTTTTAGCGGTGGCTTATCTGTCAATACTCGCAATATTGAAGGTATTTCTGTTAATAGTTGGGAAATCGGCGAACGAAGCGTATTTGCCTATAGTTGGATAGATGATAAAACTCTATTAGTTTCCACGGGATTAGGATCAGTTAAAGAATTATTACCCCAGCCTCAGAAACAATTAGCAAAAGATTATAACTTTGCTACGGCTACAAGTTCCTTACCTTTTCCGAATCAAGGTTATTTTTATATTAATATGGGTTCTTCTTTATCATGGATATATAGTCTTGCACCGGAAACATTTAATACTCCATATTTTCAAATTTTCAAGCAAGTTATTGGTAGCGTGCGTAGCTACAGTAACACTACTTCTATTACTAGCAGAAAAGAGCAATACGATGGTTTAGTTGTGTTAGCACCTACTAAAAAATAATAGTTAATCTGGGTTTAAATCCCAGATTAATATCTAAAATAAATCTACTTTCTCAAATTGCTTAATGTTTTGAGCATTTGCCGCTTCTCCACAAGTGCGGGGAGTAGGAAATATTTTATCGGGATTAGCTAAACCTTTTGGATTAAATGCAGTGCGAATATACTGCATAGTTTCCAAATCTATTTCTGTAAACATATTCGGCATATAACACTTTTTATCTGCGCCAATGCCATGTTCTCCCGAAAGACTACCGCCGACTTTTACGCAAAGTTTGAGAATATCGCCGCCCAATTCTTCTACTTTTTCAAAAGCCCCAGGAACAGCATTATCGTAAAGAATTAGCGGGTGCAAGTTGCCATCTCCGGCATGAAACACATTAGCAATTTTGTAACCGTATTTTTTGCTTAAATTCTCAATTTCTTGCAGTACAAAAGATAACTTAGTGCGAGGAATTACCCCATCTTGAACGTAATAATCGGGGCTAAGATGTCCCGCCGCCGCAAAAGCTGCTTTACGCCCTTTCCATAATTTATTGCGCGTTTCGATATCCTTTGCAGAAGTAACATTTCTCGCGCCGTTTTGCTTGCAAATAGCCGCAATTCTTTTTTTCATTTCGTCTACTTCTACTTGCAAACCATCTACTTCTACGAGTAGAATTGCCTCGGCATCGCGGGGATAGCAATTTGTCGCCACTACATCCTCTACAGCGTTGATGCTGAGATTGTCCATCATCTCCATTCCCGCCGGAATTATCCCCGCGCTGATGATATCGGAAACCGCCGCCCCCGCCGCTTCAATACTGGTAAAGTCTGCGAGTAAAACGCAAATTGATTCGGCAGTTTTGAGAATTTTTAAAGTAATTTCTGTAGCAATACCCAACGTGCCTTCCGAACCAACAAATACTCCTGTAAGATCGTAACCAGGTATCTCTGGTATTTGTCCGCCTACATCGGCAATAGAACCATCCGGCAATACCAATTTTAGCCCTAAAACATGGTTAGTTGTTACGCCGTACTTTAGGCAATGTACGCCTCCAGAGTTTTCCGCTACGTTGCCACCAATAGAACAAATTATCTGACTAGAAGGGTCGGGTGCATAGTAAAATCCCGCACCGCTAACAGCTTGCGTTACCCAGTTGTTAATTACTCCTGGCTGCACTGTAACGCACTGATTTTCTAAATCAATGTTAATTATTTGCCGCATTAAAGCTGTAACAATTAGGACGCAATTTTCTGTGGGCAATGCGCCCCCCGATAAGCCCGTACCCGCACCTCGCGCTATAAATGCTATAGAATTGCGATCGCATACCTTAACTATCTCTGCTACTTGTTCGGTGGTTCTTGGTAATACTACAACTTCCGGGCGCTGGCGATAGCTGGCTAATCCATCGCACTCATAGGTAATTAATTCTTCCCGGCGCTGTACTACGCCTTTTTTACCAACAATTGCCTCAAATTGCTTAATTATTGGCTGCCAGTTGCGTTGCTTGCTTTCTTTAACTAACATTAAATGTCTTCCCAGTATTAATATTTAATCTAGCTATAATCAATTGAATTATTATATATTTTTGTAAAAAATTTGATGTTTGTTTAAGCTTTTACTTGCGTATTTTTACTCATTGACATATAATTAAATAATGGAAATATTAGCAAAAATATTATTAGTGTCAATATCCCCGATTATAACATAAGTTTTAAAGCAAAAAGCCCCCCAAAGTCAAGCCCCGTCTCTTATTTAATTAACTTTTTTGCTTTTAAAAAATCGCTGACAACTTGTTTAACATCAAGCTTTTCTCCTTCTACTTGATAATTTAAGCGCTGCATTTGTTTTTCATTAATTAAGCCGCCTAATTGCGCGATCGCCTTACCTAATTCTGGATGCTGTTTTAAAACCGATTGACGCACAATTGGTGTAGCTTCGTAGGGTGGAAAGTATTGTTTATCGTCAGTAAGCACTACTAAATCTAAGCGCCCAATTGCCCCATCGGTAGAGTTTCCGGCAACTATATCTACTTGCTTTTGCTGTAATGCTTGATAAAGCAAACCTAAATCGATAATCTTAGGTGGTTTAGTAAACTTGATATTATAGGTTTTGCTAAGTCCTGGTAAACCGTCTTCTCGTTCGCTAAATTCGTAACCAAAGCCTGCTTGCCATTGGGGAGTATATTTAGCTGCTTGAGAAATTGTTTGCACGTTTTTCGCCCTAGCCTCATCGCCGCGAATAATCATCGCAAAGGTATTTTGAAAACCCAATGGCGGCATAACTTCTAGCTGAAACTGCTGGGCATAAGCTTGTTTTAATTGCTGATAAACTTTTTGCGGCTCGGTAATTGCCTTTTGCTTCAAAATCGTAGTAAAAGCTGTGCCTGTATATTCAACATAAGCATCAATTTGTCCAGCTTTAATCGCTTCGTGACAAATAAACGTCCCACCAAGGTGCAAGCGGCGATTGACGTTGAGCTTAGTATTTGCTTCAATGTGCTGCGCCAGAAGTTCGCCTAAAATATCTTGCTCAGTAAAATCCTTAGAGCCAATGGTAATAGTATCGCTAGAAGCAGAACAACTATAGATCCCGATAATTAAAGCAAAACTAATTAAGCACAACGCCAAAAACCTTTTCATCTTCTACTTACCTTTGTAAACCGCCCTTCAAGCCAACCAATAGCTACATCTAACAATAAAGCGATCGCCGCCGCCGGAACAGCACCCGCTAAAATTAGTTCGTTATTTAACGTTGCAATTCCTCTAAATACAAATTCACCCAAACCCCCCGCACCAATCGCCGCCGCAATAGTCGCCACGCCAACACCAATTACCGCCGCCACGCGCACCCCAGCTAAAATTACCCCCAAAGCTAAGGGAATTTCTACTTGCAATAATAACTGGCGGCTGGTCATTCCCATACCTCTACCAGCTTCCCGAATAGCCGGATCGATATTAGCGATTCCAGTGTAAGTATTGCGAATAATTGGTAAAAAAGAATATAAAGTTAGGGCAATAATTGCGGTACGTTCGCCAATACCGCCAATGTACGGAATAGGCAGCAAAAAGCCAAACAACGCCAAGCTAGGAACTGTTTGGAGGATATTCGCAATACCTAAAATCGGTTGACGCAGATTTGCTTGACGAGTAATAACGATTCCCAGAGGAATACCAATAATTGTGGCAAAAAATATCGCCGTACCGACTAAAAACAAATGCTTACCTGTAGCTGCAAAGATATCAGAACCATATTTAACTAAGAAAAAATCGCTAATATTCATTTATGGTTTGAACATCCCTAAACAGTCTAAAAAAGCGATCGCCTCTGGCTGAGAAGACTTTAAAAATTTTGCGGGTGTTTCTAATACTACCAAGCGCCCCTTTTCCATTAAACCAATGCGAGAAGCAAGAACAAAGGCTTCTTGAATATCGTGGGTGACAAAAACCACTGTTTTATTTAATTGCTGTTGAAGCTTGCGAAACTCTTGTTGCAATTCTAAGCGCGTAATTGGATCTAATGCGCCAAAAGGTTCATCCATTAATAATATCGGCGGATCGGCAGCTATAGCTCTTGCTACGCCTACTCTTTGGCGTTGTCCTCCCGATAATTCATGAGGATAGCGATCGCCAAATTGTACCGGATCTAAGCCAACTAACTGTAACAACTCGTAAACCCGCGCCTTAATTTGTTTGGGATTCCAACCTTCTAAAGAGGGAACTAAACCAACATTGCGGGCGATCGTAAAGTGAGGAAATAAGCCAATTTCTTGAATTACATAGCCAATAGTGCGCCGCAACTTAATTAAATCCCAATCCTTTGTCGATCGCCCTTGGACTCTAACTTCGCCTCCAGTGGGCATAAATAAACCATTAATTAGTTTCATAGTGGTAGTTTTGCCGCTACCACTACGCCCTAAAAGTATTAAAGCTTCTCCTTGATATACAGAAAAGTTGAGATTGGATACTAAAGAGCGAAGTCCAACGCTAAAAGTAACATTATCAAACTCTACAGCAATTTCTTTATCTTCTGGCATGGTTGGCTAGAACAATAATAGGTCTATGAATGTGCGATCGCGCTGACTGAAAAGCAAAGCTATACAGGAAAAAATACGATAATGCCTGGTAAGGGCTTAGGTTCTAATAAAATGCCCCACTATGAATATAGAAGACAATACTATGAATTCCTTTGCATCTATCAAAATCGATGGCTACCGCCGCTTATTTTCCATTGAAGTTGAGATGCGACCCTTAACAGTGATGATTGGCGCTAACGGTGTAGGTAAAACTTCATTATTAGAAATATTCTTGCTTCTAGCAGCATCCGCTAATGGTCAATTGCAGTCGAAAATTTCCGACATGGGCGGTTTGAGTGAAATGATGATTCGTGACAAAGCTGATAGTTTAGCTATTTCACTAACAATGAGTGTAGCCGGTGGATATGCACCATTAGATTACTACCTCCAACTCGATTCTAAAGGTCAGTTTTATGAAATTGGAGTAGAAACACTGACCCAAAAAAATGACCCCAAAGCTTATGAGCCATTTAAGCATATTGATTCTCATAAATTAAATATTCAATACTATCGATCTAGAGAGGAGGGGGTAGTACGCCCAAATTGGGATCACAATCCTTATGAGACATCACTTTCTCAAGTTCCTAAAATGTATCAAGAACCAGAGAATCTGCGTAAGCGATTAGCGTCATGTACGTTTTATGGTGCGTTAAACGTTGCCTCAAAAAGCCCCGTTCGTCTACCTCAATCAATGAGTCCTGCAACTCTACCAGGTGCGAATGGAGAAAATTTAGTATCTTGCCTTTATTATCTGCGGGAGACAGAGCCAGAGCGATTTGAAATCATAGAAGACACACTTGCGGCTGCTTTTCCAGATTTTGATCGTTTAGCATTTCCCCCCGTAGCAGCCGGAACCTTGGCTATGACTTGGAAAGACAAAAACTTTTCCAAACCTCTGTATATGCACCAATTGTCTGAAGGTACAGTAAGGTTTTTGTGGTTGGTAACACTTCTACAAAGCCCTAGTTTAACGGCTGTAACTTTAATTAATGAGCCGGAAGTCAGTTTATATCCAGAATTATTACGACTTTTGGCGGATTTAATGCGAGAAGCTGCTAAAAAAACTCAACTAATTGTAGCAACTCACTCAGACAGACTAATTCGGTTTTTAGAACCCAAAGAAGTGCTAGTCTGTGATGCTGAAGATGGATTAACAACTATGAATTGGGCGGACTCTTTTAATTTAGAGAAATGGTTGCAAGACTATAGTTTAGATGAAGTTTGGCAGATGAATTTAATTGGCGGTCGTCCATGAAGATCGCAATTTTAGTTGAGGGAGCAACAGAACAGGCTTTTAAGCCGATTTTAGTAGCTTTTCTTAAGACGCGCCTACAAAAACAAATGCCTAAACTTAAGTTTATACCCCATGATGGTCGTATTCCTAAAGAAGAAAAACTCCAGCGCGTTGTGGAGTATTTGCTAAGTGATGATTATGATGCGGTAATTGCTTTAACAGATGTCTACACAGGCACAAAGGATTTTAAAGATGGAGCCGATGCCAAGAAAAAAATGACAGATTGGGTAGGAAACAACCCAAAATTCTACCCTCATGTAGCACAACCCGGAGTGCCGGAGCAAGTTAATCATAATAATCCGCCGTCTTATCGGATTAAAGAAATATTTGAAAGTGGCAAATGCGATCGTAGTTACAGCAAGATCCGCGATGCTCAACGCATTTTAAAAGACAATGACTTGATGGTAGCAGTTAATGTCTGTCCTAAACTAAAGGCTTTTATAAATACAATGTTATTGCTTTGTGCAGGCGATTTGATTACTTAGTGACACTATTGATAATTACTAAGGTAGATTTGGCGATCGCGCGATCGCAATATTTCCCCTCCGCAGTTAGATAAACTAGAAGCAACCCAACGACTGCAACTATTATGGTACAAAGCAGCGAAACTGATACTCCAATATTTCCCCCCAGCGATTTATTGAGCGATGAACCACCCTTGGAAACTTACCGCCACCTCAAACAAATCATTTTACTACTAACTAGCCTAGAACGATTGTGGCAAGACCGTCAGGACTTCTTTGCTGGGGCTAATTTGAGTATCTATTACAGCACTCGTCAACGCAAATCTGAAGATGTCCGAGGACCTGATTTATTTGTGGTGCTAGACACCGAACGCAAGGAACGCAAAAGCTGGGTAGTTTGGGCGGAAGATGGCAAGTATCCCAACTTTATTTTGGAAATTTTATCCGACTCTACCGCTAAAACTGACCGAGGCTTAAAAAAGCAACTGTATCAAGACATTTTTCGCACCCCCGATTACTTCTGGTTTGATCCCTATACTCTTGAGTTTGCGGGGTTTCAACTTAATTATCGTCAGTATGAGGCGATTTCCCCAAGCGATCGCGGTTGGCTGTGGAGTCATGAATTACAGCTATATCTAGGCATCTTGAACGAACAGTTACGGTTTTTTACGCCGGAGGGAGATTTAGTTTTAATCCCAGAGGAAGCAGAAGTAATTAGCAACCAAAGAACTACTCAAGCCGAAGCAGAATTACAAACTGAGCGCCAAAGAGCCGAAACTGAGCGCCAAAGAGCCGAAACCGAGCGCCAAAGAGCCGACTTCTTGCTACAAAAACTGCAAGAATTAGGCATCGATCCAGAAACAAAAATGTGACCTCTAACTCTTGACTAAAATTACCCAGTTTGGCGATCCTAGGGCTAGAGGGTTTTGTTATTGGTATTTGAGGTAAATTTAGTGGATATTCAGCAGCTACGCCAATCATTGAAAGTTAAATGGCTTCTTTACTATCGGCGAAATCGCCCTTGGATGACAAAATTACGCATTTGGGGAACTTATGACGGTCAGCGCCGCCCTTCTTCTAGCTTTATTCTGGCAACTTTAACGAATTTGGAACCGCAACTAATTCAAATGTTTCCTTTTATTGTGGCTTTGAGCAATCATCCCGATCAAATTGTTGCGGCTTTAGGACTAAACTTTAATCCTGAAGTAGAGATTAGATCGCTCACAGAAGCTACAAATAATGTAGAAATTACCACTACAGCAAATAATGCAGAAATTAATTCTAGTAGTAATGGCATAACTTACAGCACTACAATAGTGCAAACTAATGGTGAAAATGGTGTTGCGCCAAAGCTTCCGGTAGCGAGTGACCAAGTGCGAGTAGCGCCTTCCAACCGAGTCAGTAATATTGCGTCTTGGGTAGATGAAAGTTGTACGGGTGTAGGAACTAGCAATAGTTAAAGGGAAGCTTTTAAAACTTCCCTTGATGACAGCATTAGAACGTAAAAGTAGTTCTGAGCGCTCCAATTACGATATCGTTATTATCTTGATTAAAACCAGGGGCGGTAATCCAAATAACCCCTGGGGTAATTGAGATATTTTCTGTAACCTGAAACTGATAAAACCCTTCTATATGTAGGGAAGTATCTTCATCTTCACCTAGTTCTGCATCTATATTCGGATTGGAGGAACTGATGCTAGAATCAGTAACTTTTGGTTCCATCCCGAATACAAAACCTAGCAAGTTTCCTTCTTTACCCAAATCTGGAAAAGCTAAGGTGACAGCATAATTCCAGACATTAATGTCGCCGCGATCGAATAATCCTCCTGCTGTAGAAAGCAACTGTGTATTGGTATAGCCAACCCAACCACCTAAAACAAAGCGATCGCTCAATTGCCATGATAATTCAACACCGTAGGAATTACTGCTAGTTGGTACATCTACTGAGGGTAGGTCTAAGTCTTCAAAAAATGTATCATCAAACCGAGCAAAGCTATTGCGTCCGCTACCAGTACCTGTATCATCACCGTTGTAGGAATTGATGTAAGTTAAGCCAATATTTAATCTTTCAGTGGGCTTAATTACTACTTGAGCTAAAGTGCTGTAAGGTCCTTGAAACAAACCCTCGCCAACGGCTGGGCTGTTCGCGTCTCCTGCCAAATAGCCTAAACTAAGTTCCAAGGATTCGCCTAGCTGTTTTCTAATCCCTAAACCCGCACCATCTCCCAAATAATAAATCGGATTGCGCGTACCAAAACTAGACAACGCCCCCGAGCCGCCATCTCCATCCAAAAAATTAACGGTACTTGCAAAGTCATCAAATGCTGTCCCCACTGCACCGAAAACAACTTCTGTACTCTCGCCAATAGGCAAGCTATACAACAGCACTTCTAAGCCAATCGCATTACCTTCATCTTGAGTAAATGCTAATTCTCCCTCGGCTGTACCCGTCACGCTAGAAAATCCGGCAAAGTTTCCGGTAGCAAGTCTCGTTATCAGCGCGTCTCGCCCGGTAAAACTTGTTTCAAATTCTAACCGCGTTCTGTTTACAAGTACGGTAGATGGATCTAGGTCATTACCATCAACATCATCTCCGGTAACAATCCCGGCTACCGCCGCTACTACTTCCCCGCTTAATTTAGTTGTTGTAGAAAATTGATTTGCTTCAAGTTCTGCTGTGGCTACTTCCAAAGCATCAACTCGTCCGCGCAGGCTGGCTAATTCGGCGGCAAATTCTTCTTGCAGCCTTTGTAATGTTGCTAAGTCTTCTCTTTTGACTAAATCGTTAGTAGCTGTAGCAATTAACTCGTTTACCCTATCTAAACAAGCATTTAACCCGGCAGCAAATTCGTACCTTGTTAAAGCTCGGTTTCCCCGGTAAGTACCGTCAGGATACCCTGCAATACATCCATAACGCTCTACTAACGATTGCAATGCTTGAAATGCCCAATCTGTCGGCTGAACGTCCGATAATTGCGAAACCGACGTAACTTGAGCCATTGAGTTATCTGAGGCGGCTGGTTCTTCGGCGATCGCTTTGCCAACCCCTAGCACTGTTCCGCAAACAACTGGACTAACCAACAAAAAGTTCCATAAACTTTTGTACATTTATCTTACTCCTCACTACCCAAATTTTAAAAACATACTTTCTTACTAAGACAACGGTCTAATAGCTAGAAAGCTATTACTAGCTATCAATTACACTGCTGCAACATTCTGCAAAATACCATAATGGTTGATAAAAATTTGCATTTATAGTCAAAATTTTCCCTGTTTATGAGTATGATTCTCATTATATAAAATATAATAATATTCATGCTCATTTAATTACTGCTTAAAATGCGTTGTCAGAAAAGCTTACTTTTAGTGGGACTAATATGTTCAGCTTTAACAGGCTGCAACCAGTCCTATTCCCAGATACAGCAACCATCTCCAGCACCCAAACTTAAAGTAGTTGCTACCTTTTTGCCGATGTATTGGTTTACCAAAGCCGTAGTGGGAGAAGAACAACCAGTAGAACTGTTGATTCCCCCAGGGACAGAAGTTCACGATTATCAAGCAACACCAGCAAATGTAAGTGCGATCGCCACGGCTAATATATTAGTAAAAAACGGTATTGATTTTGAGGAGTTTTTAGACGGAACTGTAAAATCCGCTCAAAATCCTCAATTAAAAGAGATTAACGCTAGTGCAAATATAAAGTCTTTAGCGGGAAATCCTCATGTTTGGCTAGATCCAGTTTTAGCAAAGCAACAAGTAATAAATATCCGCGATGGTTTAGTTGCTGCAAATCCTGAAAATAAAGCGACTTATCAAGCTAATGCTACAGCTTACATCCAAAAACTAGAAAAGCTTGATGCGAAATATAAGCAGCGTTTACAAAAGTATCCAAATTGTACCTTTATTAGTTTTCACGATGCTTATCCTTACTTAGCTAATCGCTATCAAATTAAACAAGTTGCAGTCGTAGAACTTCCTGAAGATCAGCTTTCACCTACAGATGTACAAAAGACAATTAATGCCGTGAAGCAATACAAAGCCAAAGCTATTTTTGGCGAACCAGGTGTTGACAATAAATTGCTTAAAGCTCTATCTCAAGACTTAAATTTAACTTTGCAACCCTTAGATTCTTTAGAGTCTGGGACGCTCGATCCGCAGCATTATTTTACAGCAATGCAAGGAAATTTAAAAACTTTAGAATCCGCTTGCAAGTAGGTAGTTATGAAAAATCAATTACCAATATTAAAAGTTGAAAATTTAACCGTTGTGCGCGGAAAGTATCTAGCAGTCAGAGATGTTTCCTTTGAATTATTACCAGGAACAAATACAGCAATAGTAGGGGCAAATGGCGCGGGAAAAAGTACGCTAGTTCAAGCAATTTTAAACTTAATCAAGCGTTCTTATGGTAGAGTAAATATTTTTGATTGTCCCATTGAGCACTTAAAATCTCTACGTTCTCAAATTGGCTATATGCCGCAAAACTTTATATTCGACCGCAGTTTTCCCATTTGTGTTCGAGAATTGGTAGGAATGGGTTGGCTAAAAAATAAAGGAATCGCAATTTTTTCTCGCCAACATCATTACCAAAGACAAGCCGCAATTAACCAAGCTTTAAGGCGAGTAAACGCCGAACGTTTACAACATAGAGCAATTGGTACTCTTAGCGGTGGTGAACTCAAGCGAGTATTATTAGCTTATTGCTTAGTAATGCCGAGAAAACTGTTGGTTTTAGATGAAGCCTTTGCTGGAGTAGATGTGCAAGGAACAGCAGAGTTTTATCAATTATTAGACCAGTTAAAACAAGAGGAAAACTGGACAATCTTACAAATTTCTCACGATATTGATATGGTAAGCCGTCATTGCGATCGCGTTATTTGTTTCAATCAAACTATAGTTGCTGATGATACGCCCATTGCTGCCCTTTCTCAAGAAAACTTATTAGCTACGTATCACCCCAGTAAAAATAAATCTTTGCCGCGAAATTTTAATTTCGACTACAACTAATTTTTGCTTCTCGTTAATTCAAGAGTAATTTTGCCGCCAAAGTCAGGAATTGGCGCAGCAGATTTACTTAATTGAACTTTAACTTGTGCTATACCACCAATATCTAAAATAGATTTAGCTATTTCTGTAGCTAGTTTTTCCACCAAAGCAAACTTAGAAGTTTTAATTAGCTGCTGGACGTTGCTAATAATGCTGCGATAATCGATAGTGTCGGTAATGCGATCGCTTGAACCCGCTATAGACAAATCCAACCACAGCGTCACATCTACCTCAAACCATTGTCCCAATACTTGTTCTTCAGCTAAGTAGCCAGTGTAACCATAGCTGCGAATCCCAGTTAGTTGAATCAAATCCATAATTTTCCTCAAATGCCAGCAAACCGCCAACTAAAATAGTAAGAGCTTGCTTACTCAATAATGGGGTTTGTCCCCGCTCAATGATTGATTATAGAAATACCAATCTACTTTTTGCTTCCGTACTGACAGAGACACTCAAGTGTCTGGGTTTGACTACCGCCGTTATCTGCCCTGGTTCGCGTTCTACGCCGCTTGCGATCGCCTTTGCAAGGCAAACAGGTATAGAAGCCATTCCAGTCCTTGACGAGCGCAGCGCTGCCTTTTTTGCCCTGGGAATAGCCCGCAGGTGCAAGCTTCCGGTGGCGCTGGTATGTACTTCGGGTACGGCGGGAGCAAATTTTTACCCAGCGATAATTGAAGCAAAAGAAAGCAGAGTACCGATACTCGTTTTAACTTGCGATCGCCCGCCGGAACTTAGAGATTGTCATTCAGGGCAAACTATCGATCAACTAAAATTGTACGGCACTTACCCAAATTGGCAAACGGAACTAGCTTTACCATCGGTGGATATGGGGATGTTGGCATATTTGCGCCAAACAACGATTCATGCTTGGGAAAGGGCGCTTAATCCTGTAGCTGGGGTGGTGCATATAAATGTCCCGTTTCGAGATCCTTTAGCGCCGCTTCCTGATGGGATTGCAGATAATTTTTTGATTGAGGAAGACTTTTTTAGTAGTGTAAATCTGCGATCGGTTAAACTTATGCAGACATCCGCGCCTATATTTCCGGTGCAATGGCAAGAATCTAGGCGCGGTATTATTATTGCTGGGGTTGCACAACCAGAAAAGGCGCAAGAATATGTAAATGCGATCGCGCATTTATCTAAACTTCTTCAGTTTCCCGTACTAGCAGAAGGTTTATCCCCTGTTAGAAACTATACCAACTTAAATCCCTATCTTATTTCTACCTACGATTTACTTTTAAGAAATACGGAGTTGTCAAAGCAGCTTAAGCCAGAAGTTGTAATTCAAATTGGTGAATTACCAACAAGTAAAGAGTTGCGAACTTGGTTAACTTCTCCACAAATTGAAAGATGGGTGATTGATTCTAGTCATCATAATTTAGATCCGCTTCATGGTAAAACAACTCATCTGCAAACTTCTATAGAGCAATTAGCTGAAACTTACAAGTTTTCTCCCAAATCTCACAACTCTTACTTGCAACTATGGTGTGAATGTGAAGCTAAAGCTAGAGCAAAAATAGATAGTAGCATGGCAGAAATAGAGCAAATTTTTGAATGTAAAACTGCTTGGTTATTATCAAAAGCTTTACCATCGGGAACGCCTTTGTTTATTTCTAATAGTATGCCAATTAGAGATGTAGAATTTTTCTGGCAACCTAATAATTCAAAAATTCACCCGCTTTTTAATCGCGGTGCAAATGGAATTGACGGTACTTTGTCAACAGCCTTAGGAATAGCTCATCGTCAGCAAAGTAGCGTAATGTTAACGGGGGACTTAGCTTTATTGCATGATACTAATGGATTTTTGTTAAATAATAAGTTTATTGGACATTTAACAATTATCTTAATTAATAATAATGGCGGTGGTATCTTTGAAATGTTACCGATCTCTAAGTTTGAACCACCTTTTGAAGACTTTTTTGCCACGCCTCAAAATATTAATTTCGCGTCACTATGTGCAACTTATAATGTAGAACATGAGTTGATTAAATCCTGGGAGCAATTGCAGCAAAGATTGAAAGAACTTCCAATTACAGGAATTAGAGTTTTAGAATTACAAACTAACCGTAAATTAGATGCTAAATGGCGACAAGAAAATTTAGGTAAGTTTGCAGCAGATATAGTTTAAGCTTTACTAAAAATCAGCAAGTGTTGAGATGGTAAAAAGCTTTGAGTTTCTACCCATTCTAAACCTACGGCGGACATTTCCTTAATTGCTTGCTTTTGGGTCATTTTGTGCAGCTTTTTAATCGCAATAAATGGATTTTCTCGTCGATATTCAACTAATACTACTTTGCCTTTAGGTTTAAGTGCTTTGACGACTTCTTGCATTATTTCATGGGGTTGGGATAACTCGTGATAAGCATCAACCATAATTGCTAAATCAATACTATTTTCCGGCAAGTTAGGATTAGTAAGAGTGCCTAAAATAGGCTGTACATTAGTAATATTATTTTCCTTTTTTATAAACTCAATAATATCTAACATTTCTGGCTGAATATCTATGGCTAAGACCTTGCTCAAAGGCAATTTTTGTGCTAACTTAAAGCTAAAATAGCCTGTACCTGCGCCTATATCCGCTACAACGCTTGTAGGAGCGAGATTTAAAGCATCTATCAGCTTCTGTGGTTGTTCTTCAACTTCCCGTGACGGACGCTCTAACCAAAGAGCTTCGGTATGCCCCATAACTTTAGCTATTTCTCTACCTTGATAAAACTTACCGATACCATCAGGGCTGTGGATGGTTCTCAATTGATAAATATTATCTGTGGTTGCGGCTACTGTTCCACAAGCACCCAGCAGCAGACAACAGCAAAGAATGCAAAGTTTTAAGGCAAGACAATTCTTAAACATATTACTTCCAATTACGCTTGGCTTGCTCTAATACATAGGCGGAGACATCGAGAATTTGCTGCTCGGTGAGACGACCTTTGTAAGCTGGCATAGCATATTGACCATTTTTGATTAAAGATGCGATCGCATCCGTCGAATCCATCCCAAATTTTTTTAGGGCTTTTGACTTTAAACTCTTACCACGCCGAACAATATTACCGCCATTTATATGACAACCCGCACAGTTATTAGTAAAAAGTGTAGCTGTCTCCATCGTTGATGCCGCTACTGGAGTAGTAACGAGGATTAAAAATGCGATCGCGCTGACTAAAATAGTTACTATTTTTTTCATTAATCTACTTAGTTTTATTTAATATTATTTTAGCAGTAATTTAATATCTATCTATTAAAATGAGTTTGGTCTAACTCATGTATTTGATTCACAAAACTATGATTGCTTACACTATCGTTAAAATGATTAAATAACATAAAAAACAACTGCATTGCAAATCAGAAATTTTACATAAGTGAAGTGAAAATAGGGCTAACAACTATGAAGCATAAATATCTATTAAAAATACATTAAATATAAAGTAAATATACTCGTTCGACTATATTGGCAGAAATGCGCTCGCACTCAATTCATTGATGCTTTTTGGGTAGAAGCTACTTATGAAGAAGCGGAAAAATTAATTTATCCCTTACTCTCACCTGAGAGCATTAAGGAATTAAAAATTTACGCAAAAAACGGCGAAGAATTTTCCGCAACGCTTAGTAATATACCTCGTTCTTATTGTTTTCTCGTTTCTAGAGATGCAATCCGCATTCAGCCTTTTTTTACCCATTATCCCTTTAGTCATACGTGGAATGGGTATTCGCCATTTAAAACATTGCCAGAGCATTACATTAATACTCTGGAGCAATTAAACAATATCGCGCTTTCTACAGAAGATTAAACCACCCTATGCGATCGCTCTTGACGTTCGTGTATAAGTCTTGTAGTATGCATGTAGTATAAAAATAGGCAAATGTTTATGCCCTACGAAAAACTAGATATATCTACGCCCAAACCAGTGCTTTCTTGGGCAAATCATGCTTTGGGGGGACAAGAAACCCAGATGGCAAAAAATGTCGCAAGTTTACCCTTTGTATTCAAGCACGTAGCATTGATGCCTGATGTTCACCTAGGCAAAGGTGCATTGGTGGGATCGGTAGTTGCAACTACCGATGCGATTATCCCGGCGGCTGTGGGCGTTGATGTGGGTTGCGGAATGGGTGCAATTAAAACTCCATTTACCGCCAAACAACTAGAAGGTAAGCTAAAAAAAATCCGGTTGGATATTGAAGCAGATATTCCTGTTGGATTTAATCAAAATAAAGTTGTCGAGAAATCTGTAACTAATTGGCAAGGCTGGGCTGAATTTAAAGATTTACATCCGGGAGTGCAGCATTTAGAAAGTAAAGCCATGAACCAAATGGGTTCCCTTGGAGGCGGAAATCACTTTTTAGAAGTTTGTATTGATAGCGAGGATCAAGTTTGGCTAATGCTGCATTCTGGTTCGCGCAATATCGGCAATATGTTAGCTCAAAACCATATCAGCACAGCGAAGGAATTAGCCAAGTTAGCAGATACTCGTTTACCCGATGCAGATTTAGCTTACTTTGTTGCAGGTACGCCAGAATTTGCCGCTTACTGGCACGATTTGCAGTGGGCGCAAAATTACGCCCGTTTTAACCGAGATGTGATGATGGCTCGTTTTAAGCGGATTGTAGAAAAGCATTTGGCTGGTGGTAAACCAACTAAACCTTCGCTATCGGTAAATTGCCATCACAATTACGCCGAAAAAGAAGTGCATTTTGGCGAGAGCGTATACGTGACTCGCAAAGGCGCAGTACGAGCGCGAGAGGAAGACTACGGCATTATTCCTGGTTCAATGGGGGCAAAATCTTTCATTGTTAAAGGGAAAGGTAATGTAGATAGTTATTGCTCTTGCAGTCATGGCGCGGGGCGTTTGATGTCTCGCAATAAGGCAAAGCTCAACTTTACTCTTGACGATTTGGTCGAGCAAACCAAGGGCGTAGAATGTCGCAAAGATGAAGGTGTTTTAGATGAAATTCCCGGCGCTTATAAATCTATAGATACGGTAATGAGCAATCAAGCTGATTTGGTTGAAGTTGTGGCAACTCTCAAACAAGTTGTTTGTGTGAAAGGTTAATTATTTGGGGCGGGCATTTTGTCCGCTTTTTTATAAATGGATTTTTATTGTATTCGAGCAATTAATCAAGATGATGTCCCATTTTTATGGGATATGTTGTACGAGATTCGGAGTTTGCGTTGTGTACGAGAAGAAAAAATACCTTCACGAGATGTTTTGCAAACTCCCGATTTAGCAAAATATCTTCAAAACTGGGGACTTAAAAGCGATCGCGGATTTATTGCTCTTGACGCTGAAACGCCTATTGGCGCAGCTTGGTATCGCCTTTTTACAGTAGATAATCGCGGCTATGGCTATGTAAACGATCGCACTCCAGAACTTGCTATCGCACTTCTCCCCCAGTACCGCAACAAAGGGTTAGGGAAATCTTTACTAATTCATCTATTTGCACAAGCAAAAGCTGATGGTTACGGGCAAATTTCTTTAAGTTGCGCTCCAACCAACGATAATGCTCTGCACTTGTACCAAAAACTAGGTTTCGAGCAAGTTGGCGTATATATTATTCAAAACTGGATTATGAAAAAAGTTTTAAACTGACAAAATAGGAAGTATTGCTAGCGATCGCACTATGGTACAAGCACTCACAAAAATTACTCTAGAGGAGTTTCTCAAACTCCCAGAAACTAAACCCTATAGCGAGTATATAAACGGTCAAATTATCCAAAAACCAATGCCGCAAGGGAAACATAGTAAGTTACAAGGTAAGCTAGTTACGGCTATCAACGACCTAACCGAAGCAAAACAAATTGCTCTAGCTTTTCCAGAATTGCGTTGTACCTTTGGCGGACGTTCAATAGTACCAGACGTAACGCTTTTTGCTTGGGAAAGAATACCCGTTGATGAAAATGGCGATATTGCTAATGTATTTACAATTGCCCCTGATTGGACAATAGAAATTCTCTCGCCAGACCAACGTCAGACAAAAGTAACAGGAAATATCTTACACTGCCTAAATTCTGGCTGCAAACTAGGTTGGCTAATCGATCCAGAGGAAAAATCTGTGCTAGTTTATCCCGCTAATCAGCAGACAAGACTTTTAACCCAAAGCGATATATTACCAGTTCCCGATTTAGTTGCACACTTACGGCTGACGGTAGCAGATTTGTTTAATTGGTTAAAGTTGGGAAACTCTAGGGAGTTGGACGAGACTTGAGATTTTGGGCTTTATAGAAAGTTTCTAAACTATCGCGATCGCCTACATAACGCCAATGCCAAGGCTCATAACTTACTCCTTGGCGGTTATTTTTGGGAAAAGATAATTCAAAGCTATAACGCGCTGCATTGACGGACAACCACTTGTAAGCTCTAGTGGTTTCAAATTTTGTACTCAAATTTGTAGCGGGCGTGTTGCCATCGCCAATATCTACCGCATAGCCTGTATGATGTTCGCTATATCCAGGCGGTGCGCTGACTTCGGCTCGTTTGGTGGCAGTTTGTCCGCGCTCGGCTTTGACATCAAAAAATAGGTGCTGTTGGTCTTTAACAGTGCGAAAACCAGAAATTGGCACTAACACCACCCCAGAGGCTCTAGCTGAGGCACTCATAGCATTAAATTGTTGGGCGGCGGCTTTACGCAGCTTGAAACGCCGATCGCTTGAAATTGGTTGTAAATCTTTTGGAGATGCTTCGGGATAAGCAAAATGTCCTAATAGTACGTTTTCGTTACTTGGGCGATCGCTTGTTGGTGGTACAGGAGAAACGGTAACGGCAGATTGACTAACTTTACTCGGTGGTGAAGCATTCAAAGACCATAATAAAGAGATCGCGCCAATTACGCCTAATCCAACCAAACTACTAATTATCACCACCGACTTAAAACGACGACGAGGTATAACTTTACGATTGTCCCTTAACGCCTCTGGAATATCATCTAAAGAGCGGGAGGGAACCTTTTTCGGTTTTTTAGAAAAACTTGCCTTATCCACAAACCAACTCCTGCACTTGTTGACTCGCCATTAGCCAATTTTAGACTAAGGGGTAATTAAGTGCCGAGGCTTTACTGTAAAACCTTGATGAATATATTTAAAGTATCTTTATATTTCGGTTGCTGATGAAGCTTTTACAACTCTATCTACCGCTAATTGCCTTAGTTTCATTAGGGTTTATGGGTGGCAAACTTTCCCCAATTATTCCTCTTTACTTGGGACAATTTTTATTTTGGGTTGGTGTTCCCCTTAGCATTATGGCTTTTTTGCGCCAAGCCGATTTATCGGGAGCTATTTGGGTTGCGGCAATGTTTGCTTGGATGGCAATTTTTTTCGGGGCGGGTTTAGCGTGGGTTTGGATAAATTGGCAAACTGACAAAAAAAATGTTTTAACTTCTTGGCAGCGACCAACCCAAGGTAGTTTTATTTTGGCGGCAATGGCAGGAAACACTGGTTATTTGGGCTATCCAGTAACTTTAGCGTTTGTAGGTACTCAATACTTTGGCTATGCGTTATTTTACGACTTACTAGGGACTTCCTTGGGGGTTTGGGGATTGGGAGTTGCGATCGCGGCGGTTTACGGTGATGGAGTTCAAAGTCAATGGCAGTTAGTAAAAGCAATCGCCATTAATCCTAGTTTATGGGGTTTTGGCGTAGGGTTGCTTTTGCGTCAAGTTCCTTTACCTACTATTGTTGAGACAATTTTAAATACTTTAGGTTGGGCGATCGTTGCTTTGTCGTTGGTGTTAATTGGTATGCGTCTGCGTCAGCTAAATTCTTGGCACAGTTTACCAAAAGCATCTATTAGTTTAAGTATCAAAATGCTTGTAGTACCGTTACTTTTAGGGAGTATTTTGTCTTGGTTTGGGGTAACGGGGGCGACGAGATTAGCGATCGTTTTACAGATGGCAATGCCTCCTGCTTTTGCTACTTTAGTAATTGCCGAAGTTTACGATCTCGACCGCGATTTGAGCGTTACGGCTTTAGCTTTGGGTTCTGGAGGATTGCTCGTAACTTTGCCAATTTGGTTATGGCTATTTAGCTAAAGACGTTTGTAAAAGTTGAAATTTTGTTTTGCTAAAATTTCAACTTTAAAATTAAGGTTGAAGCAGCCTTTTGGGATATCGAATTGGAGTAGAGACCTTGCAGTGCAACGTCTCTACTTTAGAAAAATATGCGGTGTTGCAATGATGGCATCTGACGGCGGACTTGTTCGAGACGAGTAGGAGAAATTTCGGCGATCGCACAGCCTGGTTTATCTCCGGCATCGGCTAAAATAACGCCCCAGGGGTCGATAATCATGGCGTGACCGTGGGTTTGACGCAAAGCATAGTGTTGTCCCGTTTGGGCTGGCGCAATCACGTAACAGGTGTTTTCAATGGCTCTTGCTTGGAGAAGAATTTGCCAATGATCTTTGCCTGTATAGGCGGTAAAAGCTGCGGGAATAAATACTATGTCTGCGCCTTTATTTGCTAAGTGACGGTAAAGTTCGGGGAAACGCACATCGTAGCAAACTGATAAACCTAAATTGCCTAAATCTTTTGAGTTATAGACTTGGGGCATAGTTGTACCAGCCATGACGGTTTTAGATTCGCGGTAGGTATTGCCGTCGGGTAAGTTGACATCAAATAAATGAACTTTTTTGTAGCGAGCAATTTCTTGACCGTTGGGGTCAATTAGTAAGGCAGTATTGTAGACTTTATCTGCATCTACGGGAACGGGAAAACCGCCGCCTAAAATAGTTACTTGGAAGCGTTGAGCCATTGTTTTGAGGAATTTTTCGCTACTTTGAGCAATCGCTTCTGCTTGAGCGATTTTATCTACTTCCTCTCCCAAAAACGAAAAGTTTTCTGGTAATGTAATTAACTCCGCGCCCTGTCTCCTGGCAAGTTCGATTAATTCTTCAGCCTGAACTAAGTTTTTTTCAAGATCGGGCAGGCTAGTCATTTGAATTGCGGCGGCGAGATAAGACTTCATGAGTTAAATGGAAAACGTGCTTTGTAGACTATAAAAATATAAGTTTATTTGGGGATCGGTGCAATTAGAATTATCTACACAACTCCGGCAATCATTCCCGCAAGTAAAATAAATCCAATCCACACATTTTGACGGAACATCTCGCCGTAAGCGCTAGAAAGCATTGAGGGATTTTTTAACCGCGTGTATTGCCAAGCCCAAGAAATCGCCGCAAGTCCTAAAGTAAGCCAAAAAGCAAAGTTTAGCTGCATTGTTACTCCCAGCCAACCCATAAGTAAAACTGTAAGTGCAAAACATATCAATACTGCCATTGGTGCGTAGCTGCCAAAAAATAAAGCGCTAGAATTTACCCCTAGTTTGCGATCGTCCTCGCGATCGCTCATTGCATATATTGTATCGAAACCCAATGCCCACAGCACCGTTGCCCCCCATAGCAACCACGTTGCTTTATCTAAACTTGCTGTAACACTACTCCAGCTAATTAAAACTGCAAAACCCCAAGCGATCGCCATGACTAATTGCGGCACGGGAAACACTCGTTTAGCGGCGGGATAAAGGACAATTACGGGAACTGCGGCTACCGATAGCCAAAAACTTAACGGATTCAGGTAGGATGCGATCGCCCAAGCACAAATTAAAGCAACGATTGCTACGCCAAAACCCACTTTAACCGAGAGAGAACGTGTTGCTAGAGGGCGATTGCGGGTTCTCTCTACTTGGGAATCGATGTTTCGATCCCACAAATCATTGACTACGCATCCCGCCGCACTGGTGGCTAAAGTCCCGAAAACGATCGCACCGACTAAAGGCAATGGTGGCGAACCTTTTGCGGCCAAAAACACCGCCCACAAAGCCGGAATCATTAATATTAAACGTCCGGCGGGCTTATCCCAGCGTAAAAGTTTAACAATAGCAAGCCAAATTGGTACGGGAGTTTTTTCTGTTTGGGCGATCGTCATAGGATAAAAAATAACTAATTTTGTTTGCCATTTATACAATATCGTTGTTTATGAGTCTGGGTGCTGGGTGGTAAATCTACATGGTTAATTCTGTTTCCGCAAGTTGGCTGATTCCAACTCAAGTTGAGCAACAAATCCTCGCTGCTATTGACTTGGGGACAAATTCTTTACATATGGTGGTAGTAAAAGTCGAGCCGACACTACCAACTTTTACAATTATTGCCAGAGAAAAAGAGCCTGTAAGATTAGGCGATCGCGATCTAATAACAGGAAACTTAAAGTTAGAAGTAATCAAACGAGCGATCGCCACTCTTAGCCGTTTTCAAGAAATTGCTAAAACTCACAACGCCAATACAACGATTGCGGTAGCTACTAGCGCCGTGCGAGAAGCGCCTAACGGTAAAGAGTTTTTGCAGCAAGTAGACGAACAATTAGGGCTAAAAGTTGATTTAATTTCTGGTCAAGAAGAAGCTAGACGGATCTATCTTGGCGTATTATCGGGGATGGAATTTAACGATCGATCCCATATTATTATTGATATTGGTGGCGGTTCTACAGAGTTGATTTTGGGAGATAGTCACGAAGCGCGAAGTCTTAGCAGTACCAAAATTGGAGCGGTGCGCCTAACTACCGAACGCATCACTACAGATCCAATTAGCGATCGCGAATTTAACTATTTAACTGCCCATGTGCGCGGCGCTCTAGAGCGCCCTATTGAGGAGTTACGCGCCTTTTTGCAGCCGGGTGAAGTTGCCCGTTTGGTTGGTACTGCTGGCACTATAGAGACTCTAGCAACTATTAATGCGCGAGAAAAATTAGGGCTAACTCCTTCACCACTTACCGGATATCAACTTAGCCTCAAAGACTTACAGGATATAGTTAATCGGCTGCGAAAGCTTAATTATACAGAAAGAGCCGCCATTGCTGGGATTTCGGAAAGCCGTTCGGAAATTATCTTAGCTGGAGCAATTATTTTACTTGAAGCTATGAAGCTTTTGAGCATAGATACGCTGACAGTTTGCGAACGAAGTCTGCGAGAAGGGATTATCGTTAACTGGATGCTGGCTCACGGTTTAATAGAAGATCGTTTGCGCTACCAAAGCTCCATTCGGCAAAGAAATGTGATTAAAACAGCGCAAAAATATCAGGTTAACTTAGATCATAGCGATCGCGTTGCCAGTTTTGCGATTGCTCTATTCGACCAACTCCAAGGCAAGCTGCATAATTGGGGAGTAGAAGAAAGACAACTATTGTGGGCGGCGGCTATGCTGCATAATTGCGGCTACCATGTCAATCATGCTGCCCATCACAAACATTCTTACTATCTAATTCGTTATGGTGAATTACTCGGCTACACCGAAACTGAGCTAGAAATTATTGCGAATATTGCCCGTTATCATCGCCGCAGCGCTCCTAAGAAAAAGCACGAAAATTATCGCAATTTATCCAAGAACTCCCGCCAGCTAGTCAGCCAAGTTAGCGCCTTTTTACGCTTGGCGGTGGCTTTAGATCGACGACAAATTGGCGCTATTAGTCAATTACGTTGCAAGTACGATCCGACAACTCAAGAACTTTACCTTTACCTTAAAGCCGCAAATGCTAATGATGACTGTGCTTTAGAGTTATGGAGCTTAGACACCAAAAAAGCAATTTTTGAGGCAGAGTACGGCGTTAAATTAACGGCAAGTTTAGATCGCACGCCTATTTACCTTAAAGCTTAATTACGCAGCTTGCGATAGCGGTAAAACGTATAGGTATCAAATAATGCGCCGACAAAGCTACAAGCTAAACCAATAATTGCTATTCCTCTCCAGGAATTACCACTACCGAAGGCGGCTAAAAACTCGATTATACCTCGACTTATGGCTGCGGAAAATGCTGCAAGTCTTGGTAAATGACCAATTAAGGAAAAACTAACTAGCAGCCCAGATACTAAGAATATCGGAGCTACAAAGCTAAAAACGATTGTTAGCGCCAGGGTAGGGCGAAAACTTGGTAAAATGCTCATCTGCTGCATAATTTCGTTAGTTAACTCAATGCAAAAGTTTTTGGACAAAGGCTATTTTCTACAATAAACGCGATCGCGCTATAGGTAACTATGCCTTCAACAATCTTAAGTTTTCATTAAAAGTTTTGTAAACTACTCCAAAGTAATGTATAGGTGCGTATTAGATACCTTAAGCATATAGACTATCCAGAAAAGTCTTTTGGGCTACATTTAGGCAATTTTTTGGAGAAATTAGCAGTTTTTGGGCAAAAGGTAATTATGAGAACAAGTTATAGAAAAGTACGGGCTAGTAAATAGGTACAATAAAGCTTTTGCAGCAGGCAAAGAATGTGCAAAGCTCAAGCTTAAGAGTATGGGGTCAGCGCTTACTATCAGCGATTTTGCTAGGCGGACAAGTATTGTTTCACTTGCTCAAAGTCAAAATTCATCGCCGCAATACTATCGATCAAATGGCAGCCGTTGGGCCAGAATCATTGCTAATTGTCATCGTCACCGCCGCGTTTGTGGGGATGGTTTTTACAATTCAAGTAGCTAGAGAATTTATTAATTTTGGGGCAGTACAGGCAGTGGGAGGAGTTTTAGCGATCGCCTTGACGAGAGAACTTGCCCCAGTAATTGCCGCCGTAGTGCTGGCGGGTAGAGTATGTTCGGCTTTTGCCGCAGAAATTGGCACGATGCGAGTCACTGAACAAATTGACGCGCTTTACATCCTCAAAACCGATCCGATTGATTACTTGGTAGTTCCCCGTACCATTGCTTGCTGCTTAATGATGCCAGTTTTAACGCTGATCTTTTTAGTTACGGGATTAATTGGGGGCTTTTTGGTAGCAAATAACTTATACAACTTGTCTCAAAATGTGTTTTTTGATTCTGTCCAAAACTTCGTTAGCGTTTGGGATTTATGTAGCGCTGTAATTAAAGCCTCTTTTTTTGGCGCTTTAATTGCTGTAATTGGCTGTAGCTGGGGCTTAACAACTACCGGAGGCGCTAAGGGTGTGGGGCAATCTACCACCGCCGCCGTAGTTACGGCTTTACTAGCAATTTTTATCAGCAATTTTCTTTTAACCCTAGTGATGTTTCAGGGAAGCGGTAGCGCGGTGTTGTAATTAATCAGCACCAATTGTTTGGGCGTTGCTGAAAGTGTGATGATTTTCAATAGTTGGTTTACGAAAAAGCCAGAATTTCTGGTTTCACCTGCTTTATCCCATTACCAATTGGGCAACGCCATTGTTTGATACTACTAATTATGAACCAGCCTTGCCCTCTTTAAGAAGGCAAGGCTGGGGGGATTTCACTAGACTTGACCAAACTATACTTTGAGAAAATTACTCCCCTTTCCTTGTAAAAAAAGGGGTTTAGGTAAAATTAACCCTTAGACTTTGCTGCTCCTTCTCCGCCTTCTTGGGAAGGAGTAGAACTACTCGCTCCATCAGTTTTTGGCGGAGCTTCCTTTGCTTCGGAGTCACTGTAATAACGCCATTGCCAATTAAGAATCTCTGGCATATCTTCGCCATGCTCGGCGATATAATGCTTGTGTTCGATCCTTTTATCGTGCAACATCTGTTTGACGTGGGCGGCGGTGTATTTAAGTTTGGGTACGCGATCGATCGCATCATCTACCAAGCTAAAACGATCCAATTCATTCAACACCACCATGTCAAAGGGCGTGGTAGTTGTTCCTTCTTCTTTGTAGCCCCGCACATGAATGTTATGGTGATTTGTGCGCCGATAGGTTAGGCGATGAATCAGCCAAGGATAGCCATGAAAAGCAAAGATAATTGGCTTATCGGGGGTAAAGATAGAATCAAAGTCTTTATCGCTCAAGCCGTGCGGATGTTCGCTTTCTGGTAAAAGTTTCATTAAATCAACTACATTTACCACCCGGACTTTAAGATCGGGGAAGTGTTTGTAAAGCAAGTCTACCGCCGCTAAAGTTTCTAAAGTCGGGACATCCCCCGCACAAGCCATCACTACGTCGGGTTCTATTCCTTGGTCGTTACTCGCCCAACCCCAAATTCCGATACCTTTGGTACAGTGCTTAATTGCCGTATCCATATCCAAATACTGCAAAGCTGGTTGCTTTCCGGCAACAATGACGTTGACATAGTTACGGCTACGCAGACAATGATCGGTGACAGATAATAGTGTATTGGCATCGGGTGGTAAATAAACCCGAATTACCTCCGGCTTTTTGTTCATTACATGATCGATAAAGCCCGGATCTTGATGAGAAAAACCGTTGTGATCTTGTCGCCAAACGTGGGAAGTTAGCAAATAGTTGAGGGAAGCGATCGGTCTGCGCCAAGGAATATGACGGGTAGTTTTCAACCATTTGGCGTGTTGATTGAGCATAGAATCGATAATGTGGATAAAAGCCTCGTAGCAAGAGAAAAACCCATGTCTCCCTGTCAGCAAATAACCTTCTAACCAACCTTGACAAGTATGTTCGCTCAGTATCTCCATAATCCGGCCGTCGGGAGCAAGACGATCGTCTTCCGGGAGAATCTGCGCCGTCCAAGTGCGATCGCTTGCCTCAAATAAAGCATTAAGTCTATTAGAAGCAGTTTCATCAGGGCCCATGACTCGAAAGTTGCGGCTTTCTAAGTTTTGCTTCATTACATCGCCCAAAAACTCACCCATAACGCGGGTAGCTTCAGCGACAATAGTCGCTGGCTTATCGACCTCTACAGCGTAGTCGGCAAAATCCGGTAATTCTAAACCCTTAAGTAGCAAACCACCGTTAGCGTGAGGATTAGCCCCCATCCGACGGATTCCTTGGGGTGCTAAAGCTTGTAGTTCGGGCATCAAAGTCCCATGTTCATCGAACAGTTCTTCGCTTTTGTAGCTTTTCATCCACTGTTCGAGCAATTTTAAGTGTTCGGGCTTGGTTGCCATTTCAGCCAATGGTACTTGATGCGATCGCCAATAATCTTCGGTTTTTTTGCCATCAACTTCTTTGGGTCCCGTCCAGCCTTTGGGGGATTTAAGAATAATCATTGGGTACTGAGGACGCACTGTAAAGCCTTTAGTCCGCGCCTCGTGCCAAATTTCTTTAATATCTAAAATCGCTTTTTCTAAAGTTGCCGCCATCAACTGGTGCATGGCTTCTGGTTCCGAGCCCTCTACAAAATAAGGCTTGTAGCCGTAGCCAATAAATAAGCTTTCTAATTCTTCATGACTTATCCGCGCCAATACTGTTGGGTTAGCAATTTTGTAACCATTCAGGTGCAAAATCGGTAAAACTGCGCCATCAGTTGCCGGATTAAGAAACTTGTTACTATGCCAAGCCGTAGCTAAAGGACCCGTTTCTGCTTCGCCATCGCCAACAACACAAGCAACAATCAAATCGGGATTGTCAAAAGCCGCACCGTAAGCGTGAGAAAGGGAATAACCAAGTTCGCCCCCTTCGTGAATTGAGCCTGGGGTTTCTGGCGCGACATGACTGGGGATGCCTCCGGGAAAAGAAAATTGCTTAAACAGCTTTCTCATCCCTTCATAATCTGGGGAAATATGAGGATAAACCTCGCTGTAGGTTCCCTCTAAATAAGTATTTGCCACTATCCCAGGACCGCCATGACCAGGACCAGCTATGTATATAACGTTCAAGTCTTGAGCTTTAATTAGGCGGTTGAGGTGGACGTAAATAAAGTTCAAACCTGGGGTTGTTCCCCAATGACCTAACAGCCGGGGCTTGATGTGTTCGATTGAAAGCGGTTCGCGCAGTAATGGATTGTCTTGCAAATATATTTGCCCGACCGATAAGTAATTTGCGGCCCGCCAGTAGGCATTGATTTGATGCAGTTCTTCTGTACTTAGGAGCAGGGCTTGTGGGAGAGTCGTTACTACCATAATTGAGTGCTTTTGTACTTTAGATTTGCTATCTATTAGCCAGGCCAGCTAATAGCTGTTAGGTTTATGGTAGTTACTCCCGTCAGAAATTGCTTGCTTTTTTAGTTAGCCTTCATCATCATGTCCGTAAGCTTGCCAAGCTAGTTCTACCAAAGCGTTAATAATGGCTGTGGCGACTACCGCGCTACCTTTGCGTCCGTCAATCCGAATATGAGGCACGTTAGAATCGTTTAAGCGTTGTTTGGCTACATCTACGTCAACAAATCCTGCGGGCGTACCAACTACTAAAGCTGGTCTAATTTCTTCCGATTCAATTAATTCTAGTAGCGCTGTCAATGCTGCTTTTCCTTGACTGATCACAAAGATTGCTTCGGGATACCTTTTTGCTAAAGTTTCAATTCCCCAAGAATTGCTGCTAAGTTGTTCTTTTTGGCTCCAACTATGAGCATCTGCACTACAATAAACTGGATTTGCAAAAGTCTTTTGAATATGAGATGTGATGCCTACTTGTACCATTGGCAAATCGACAATAATGGTACTACGAGCGGCTAGGGCGGCGGCTCCGGCAGGTAAAGCGCGATCGCTAAATCGAATTAAAGATTTATATTCAAAGTCCCCCGTAGCATAAATTACCCGTCTAACTATTTCGTACTGAGCGGGGGAAAATCCATAATCGCCAATTTCACGGTCAATTAATGCCAAATTTTGGGCATCGTTTATCTGCCATTCCATTTGAATTCGGTAAGGTGTGAGGGGAATATTGGAAAGCTAAAAAGTAAATTTTATGCTTCCGCCCTTATCCTACCCTGTAGTTACTAACTATCGCTCCTGGCGCTCAAAAGGCGACTAATGCTAATTATATTTCTGGTTTAATATCTCGCAGCATTAACTCCTCAAGAGCCTGTCTTGGGGTAACTTTACCTGTAAGCAAGCGATGCACTTGGGCAGTAATTGGCACAGAAATATTGTGTTGCTGGGCGCGTTGCATCAAAACTTTGGCAGTATTTACCCCTTCGGCAGTTCCTTCTAAACTGGCTAAAGTTGCTGCTAAAGTTTTCCCTTGAGCTAAAGAGTAGCCTACTTGATAGTTGCGACTTAAAGGACTATTGCAAGTTGCCAGCAAGTCGCCTAAGCCCGACAAACCGTAAAAAGTCTCGGTTTTTGCGCCCCAACTATTACCAATTCTGACAATTTCTGTAAGTCCGCGCGTCAGGAGCGCCGCCTTAGCATTTGTACCTAATTGTAAGCCATCACAGGCTCCGGCGGCGATCGCCATGACATTTTTTAGGATGCCGCCAAGCTCTACGCCTACGGGGTCAAAATTTGTATAAACCCGAAAACGCGAAGAAGAAAAAGCCCCTTGCACTATTTGGGCCGCGCCAATATCGTTACTAGCTACCACCGTTGCGGCGGGTAAGTTTTGCTCAATTTCTTTTGATAAATTTGGTCCGCATAAAATCACTACAGGATGAGTAGGAAAAACCGCTTGCCAAATCTGTGCTGGGGTTAAAGTTGTAGAAGGTTCTAAGCCTTTGGTAGCACTAACAAAAATTGCTCGCGAATAAATAGGCAATAGTTTAATTTCTGTAGCTACGGCTCTTACACCTTTCATAGATACCGCCGATAAAACTATCTCAGCGCTGTCTATAGCCTCCTCTAACCCGATCGAACCGCTACGCGACCATAAACGCACGTTATGACCGTTGGCGGCGGCTAGTTTAGCTAGAATCGTTCCCCAAGCTCCCGCACCCAAAATAGTTATGGTTATCTGACGCACAGCTATTTATTTCGCGGGTGACGTTGCATTAATTCTCTAACTTGTTCGGCGCGATAAGAGCTACGAGTTAGAGGAGAAGATACTACCTGTAAAAAACCAATATATTCGCCAAACAGCCGCCAAGCATCAAATTGTTCTGGGGTAACAAAGCTTTGAACTTGTAAATGTTTTTGACTTGGTTGCAAGTACTGCCCCAGAGTCAGAATATCGCAATCTATTGATCGCAAATCCATCATTACTTGCCGAATTTCCGCATCGGTTTCTCCCAAACCTACCATTAAGCCAGATTTAGTATATACTCCCGGTGCAACAGAGCGCGATCGCCTTAATACTTCCAAAGTGCGATCGTAATCTCCTTGGGGGCGCGTGCGACGATACAAACGGGGTACAGTTTCGGTATTGTGATTTAGTACCTCTGGTGCTGCAAGCAAGATGGTTTCTAAAGCTTGCCAATTTCCGCACAAATCAGGAATTAATACTTCAATAGTTGTTTGCGGCGAGGTAGCTCGAATTGCCTCAATGCAGCGTACAAACTGACTTGCACCACCATCAGACAAATCATCCCGATTTACGGAAGTAATGACAACATGATTTAATTTTAGTCGCTTGACTGCTTGAGCTAGTCTATCGGGTTCGGTAGCATCTATTGGTTTAGGCTTTTTCTCAAAATCTATATCGCAGTAAGGACAAGCTCTAGTACAAGCTGGGCCCATAATCAAAAATGTTGCTGTACCCGCGTTGAAGCATTCGCCAATATTTGGACAAGAAGCTTCTTCACACACCGTATTTAGACTTAAATCCCGGAGAATTTCCTTAACGTTCCCCACGCGCTCCCACTGAGGCGCTTTTACCCGCAACCACTCTGGTTTGACAGTCACAATTAGTTTTTCATTTAGGTGTTAATCAGCATCGATCTTAACAGGCAAGTTGTATTAGGATGTGATCGCTCTTTAGGACAAGCAAAGCTACATTTGCTCTGGATCGATTCCCATCTCACGTAATTTTGCTTTCAATGTTTCGTTACGCTTTTTCTCTGTTTCTAGTTGAGTGACCGCCTCCTCTGCCCGTTGTCGCTCTTGGTCGGCTCGTTGTCGTTCTTGGTTGCGTAAGCCATCTAATTCGGCAAAAGTGAGGAATTTCTCACCATCAGCTCTAAAAATTTCTAAAGTACCAGAAGAAGCCGCAAACCGCACGCCTAAGCGAGGACTTACCCAACCGTTCATCTCATCAATCACTTGTAGCTTGTCTTCTGTTCGCAACCAACCTGTTAAATCTATATCGTCGGGATCGTAAATGTAGTATTCTTCTACTCCATAACGGTCATAGAATTGAAACTTTTTCGCCATTTCACCCAAGCGATTTCCAGGAGAAAGAATTTCAAATACCACTTGGGGATTGATATTTGCTTCTGTCCATTGCTTGTAAGACCCCCGGTCGCCTTTAGGTCGTCCAAAAACCACCATCGCGTCCGGCGCTTGACAAATGGTTCGTTCTCCTTCCACCGGATACCAAAGCAGATCCCCCGCGACAAAAACCTCTGGTTGATTGGCAAATATCAGTTCTAAATTTTCTTTAATAGTTACAATCCAGCGAAATTGCTTGGTATTGTCTGCCATTGGCTTGCCATCGCTGTCGGGATAAATGATTTCGGCGTTAGGAGTCGTTACTTGGGACACCATAGCTACAATTACTAAAAGCGATCATTTTAAACCTAGCATAACAGCAGAGCCACTTTTCCTAGAGATAGATTGCCAGCACTTGCTTAGATCGCACGGTAAAGAGGAAAATAAAAATATAAGTACCAGGAGAAGCGATCGCAGTGAGTCAGGAATTTGATTACGATCTAGTTATTATTGGCGCTGGAGTAGGCGGACATGGTGCTGCTTTACACGCTGTTAGTTGCTCCTTGAAAACGGCAATTATTGAAGCAGCAGATATGGGCGGCACTTGTGTTAATAGAGGCTGTATTCCTTCTAAAGCATTACTTGCAGCTTCTGGTAAAGTTAGAGAATTACGCAACGCTCACCACCTGAAATCTCTAGGCATTCAAGTCGGTAATGTAGAATTTGACCGCAGCGCGATCGCAGATCATGCTAATAACCTTGTTGCCAAAATTCAAGGGGATTTAACCAACAGTCTCAAACGCCTCAATGTAGAGATAATTAGAGGTAGAGGTCAGTTAGCAGGTACGCAGAAAGTAGCGATCGCCACCGACAACGGAGAAAAAACTATTACTGCTAAAGATATTATCCTTTCCCCTGGCTCAGTTCCTTTTGTACCGCCAGGAATTGAAATTGATGGTAAAACGGTCTTTACCAGCGACCAAGGCGTAAAGTTAGAATCTTTACCCGATTGGGTGGCAATTATTGGTAGCGGTTATATCGGCTTGGAGTTTTCCGATATTTACTCGGCTTTGGGTTGTGAAATTACGATGATTGAGGCTTTAGATCAGCTAATGCCAGGTTTTGACCGCGATATTGCTAAACTAGCGGAACGAATTTTAATCACTCCCCGCGATATTGAAACTCATGTAGGAGTGATGGCAAAAAAAGTTACTCCAGGAACTCCTGTAGTAATTGAACTAGCTGATTTTAAAACTAAAGAAGTTATTGATACGATTGAAGTTGATGCTTGTTTAGTAGCTACTGGGCGCATTCCCGCAACTCAAAACCTGGGGTTAGAAACGGTAGGAGTAGAATTAGACCGTCGGGGCTTTATTCCCGTAAATGGCAGTATGGCAGTGCTATCGGCGGGGGAAGTAGTACCGCATTTATGGGCGATTGGCGATGCTAACGGTAAAATGATGCTGGCTCATGCCGCTTCTGGACAGGGAATTGTGGCTGTAGATAATATTTGCGGACACGATCGCATTGTAGATTATCACAGCGTTCCTGCCGCCGCCTTTACCCACCCAGAAATTAGTTATGTAGGAATGACTGAAACCGCCGCTAAAGACTTGGGAAGCAAAGAAGGTTTTGAAGTTGGTGCGGTGAGAAGTTATTACAAAGGTAACTCTAAAGCGATCGCTGAAGGAGAAGCCGACGGTATGGCAAAACTAATTTACCGTAAAGATACTGGGGAAGTTTTGGGAGTACATATTATTGGGTTACACGCCTCCGATTTGATTCATGAAGCATCTGCGGCGATCGCACTTCGTCAAACCGTACACAGTTTAGCGCATCTAGTCCACGCTCACCCGACACTATCGGAAGTATTGGACGAAGCTTACAAGCGCGCGATCGCATCTTAAAAAATGGTTGGTATTTGGTCAAGCGGTAAGATCCCCCTTAAAAAGGGGGAGCAAAAAAATATTTTCCGCCCTTAAAAAAGGGGATCTAATGCTTGGCTACCTACTTAAGTTTTCTTAGTAAATTTATGTTGATACAATGCAAATCCGTCGTCGGCCCCCCAATCGGTCTATTGCTCTAGAAAGTATGCGCTATCAGGTTGTTGTACCAGGCGCTGAACCAAACAATATCTTAGAAGAAATTGTTTGGCATAAAGAAGATGAAGTTAATCGGCTACGAGAAAAAATACCTTTAGCGGAGTTGCAGCAGCAAGCACTTAAAGCTGCTCCCTCACTAGATTTTGTTGGTGCTTTGCGTCAAGCTAAAACTAATCCAGCACTAATTGCGGAAGTTAAAAAAGCATCGCCAAGTAAAGGTGTAATTAGAGCCGATTTCGATCCTGTAGAAATTGCTAAATCCTATCAACAAGGTGGTGCAACTTGCTTATCGGTACTTACAGATGAAAAGTTTTTTCAAGGTAGTTTCAGCTACTTAGCACAAATTCGCGCGGCGGTAGACTTGCCTTTGCTATGCAAAGATTTTGTCTTGTATCCTTACCAAATGTATTTAGCTCGCGTCCGGGGTGCAGATGCGGTATTGCTAATAGCAGCAATTTTAACTGACCAAGATTTGCAATACTTTATGAAGATTGCCAAAGCTCTAAAAATGGCGGCTTTAATTGAAGTTCATACGGTAGAAGAACTCGATCGCGTTTTAGCAATAGACGGCGTGGCTTTAGTTGGGATCAATAACCGTAACCTGGCAGATTTTTCTGTTGATTTGCAAAATACTTGTTCAATACTTGCAGCACGGGGAAACCAGTTACAAGAGCGAGATATTTTAGTTGTCAGCGAATCGGGATTGCATCAAGCGCAAGATTTGGCATTAGTGGCAAAAGCTGGCGCAAAAGCTGTACTAATTGGAGAATCGCTAATTAAACAGCCAGATATTGAAAATGCGATCGCTTCTTTGTTTGGGAGTTTGTAAACCGCAAAATAGGTTCCGTAGTGGCAATTCCCTAAACTTGAAGTATCGGCTACAATCAAATCGTAGCAAAAAGGCTACGGATAAATATTAGCTTTTGCCAGAGATTGTAACAAGACCGGTAATCATTTTTGGGAGGATCTGCGTGTCGGAACCAAACTTAGAGGGCAATCAAATCCTTTAAAAATACTGAAGCTAACCCTTGCTCAGAAAAACCCGCTAAACAGGTTGATTTACCCCTTTTTTGCCACAAAAAAGCCATCTTCGATCTTTTAATAAGTAAGTAGTATCGAAGCAAATGCGATCGCGTAATTATATAGGTCTAATAAACAAAAATAGGGAAAGAGTCGGACATAAGCCGGGTTCTGTTCTGATGATAATGTAGAGACGTAGCGGTGCTACATCTTTCTTTTCCACCAGGGCGGTTATCTATCTGGGACGATTGTTACCAAGCGCCTCAAGCGGTTATTAGGCAGTGGAATAGGTAAAAGACCAACCGTTATTCCTTTGACCTTGCTTCCAACCGGGGTTTACCGAGCCAGCGTCTCTCGGCGCTGCTGGTGCGCTCTTACCGCACCTTTGCACCCTTACCTATTTCCGTAGAAATCGGCGGTATCTTTCTGTGGCACTATCCTCACGATCGCTCGCACTGGGCGTTACCCAGCAAGTTTGGTCTTTCGGAAGCCCGGACTTTCCTCAAATTAGCTGCCGTGCCTAATTTGCAACCACCTGCGCCTACTCTTTCCCCATATTTAGTTTAGTTGGAGGTGGGATAGTTACAATGCTTTTTTAGTAGCAAAATATTGGAAAAATAGATTCAGTCTGTACTACATAAAACCAGTACAGACTTAGAAACTAAATTTTAAGGTGTATTTTCTTCTGGACGATACCAATACGGAGTTTAACTGTACCTAGTTGTCACCAGCACTTCTTTTAGCTGTGTCAGGGTATAGCGCACCAAAATCTTTTATGGCTTCTGCTGATTCTTTGGCAATTTTCTGAACTCGTTCACCAGGAGCGTTTTCTGTTTCTTTTGCTTCTTGCTCCCATTCACCTATAGTTTTCGGTCTTTGGGAATTATCCTGATGTACTACTTCATCTAGCTTCTTGGTGACAGCTTGAGTATTGCGATCTTGAGCAATATTAGTTGTAAGTAATAGAAATCCAACTAAAACAATAGGCAAAAAACTTCTTACCTGAAGTTTCTTAAGCAAGGAACTGATACGAGTAACTGCTCTAGAAATCATATTTGTCATGACAAGACTCCATTATATTATCTATACTATTCACGGCTTCAAGAGTTCATTGGCTGGCTCTAATCACAGGTTAGTTATAGAATTTTGGAAAAATCTATCTTACTTGCTAACCAATTAGCTCTCTTGAACACAAATGTAAGATTAGCCTTAAACACGACAATCGTTCCTCTAACAGAAGACATAAATTCTCTTTCAATTAGATTGGTTGCATCCGTTCTTAAACTTGGCATGAATAACCTATCTAAATACTTGCACTGCTTTAGTCAACGATTGCATAATGCTAACTAGCCCTAGGGTGGCGATCGCGCCTATTATTTTCTAACCACTGTTAATACTTATTACTTTAGTCTGTTCGTAATAAGGCTATTTTTATACGTCAAATAATCACTTCTTCAGCGAGAAGTTGAGGGGAGGGAAACCGTTTTCCAAGCTTCTTAAGAGCAAGCCTAATTAGCAATATCTTTACCTCTCCACAATCAGGCTTGCTATCTTGGAAGAAGACACTAGGCAATTGCTTTTTCAACCTCTTTAGCTCTATGACAACCCAGCAACCCGCACGCATATGTATACTAGGTGGAGGCTTCGGCGGTCTTTACACAGCCCTGCGTCTTAGCCAACTACCTTGGGAAGCAACGCAAAAGCCAGAAATTGTTTTAGTAGATAAAAGCGATCGCTTTTTATTTTCTCCCTTACTGTACGAACTTTTAACCGGAGAACTGCAAACTTGGGAAATTGCCCCGCCTTTTGTAGAAATTCTTGCTAATACTGGCGTTCGCTGCTTGCAAGGGGAAGTTGCGGATATCAATACTGACGAGCAACGAGTTTATTTACTTGATGGTAGTGAAATCCCTTACGATCGCTTAGTTTTAGCTCTAGGTGGCGAAACTCCTTTAGATATGGTTTTTGGTGCAAGCTCTTACGCCTTTCCTTTTCGGACTGTTAACGATGCTTACAGCCTAGAACAACGCTTGCGAATGCTAGAAGACTCTCAAAACGATAAAATTCGCGTGGCGATTGTCGGGGCGGGTTATAGTGGCGTAGAACTTGCGTGCAAGCTGTCCGAACGCTTAAAAGATCGTGGTAGATTGCGGTTAATAGAACTAAGCGACCAAATTTTGCGGACATCTCCCGAATTTAACCGAACTACGGCAACAAAAGCTTTAGAAACACGGGGTGTATGGGTTGACTTGGAAACTAGAGTTGATTCTATTACCAGCGATGCGATCGCTTTAGAATACAAAAATCAAATAGACACTATCCCTGTAGACTTAGTTATTTGGACTGTAGGAACGCGAGTAAATCCTGTTGTCCAAAGCCTTCCTCTCAAGCACAACGGGCGGGGTCAAATTACGATTAGTCCTACAATGCAAGCAATAGAGCGTCCAGAAATTTTTGCTTTGGGTGATTTAGCCGATTGCATTGATGCGGATGGCAAACAAGTACCAACTACCGCTCAATCTGCTTTTCAACAAGCTGATTATACAGGTTGGAATATTTGGGCTTCGCTTACAGATAGACCTTTATTACCTTTCCGTTACCAGCATCTAGGGGAGATGATGACCTTAGGAACAAATAGCGCAACTTTTGCAGGTTTAGGAATAAAACTAGATGGTTCTCTAGCTTATGTCGCTCGTCGCCTAGCTTATTTATATAGAATGCCTACTTTGGGACATCAATTGAAAGTAGGACTAAATTGGATTACTCAGCCGATTTTAGATAGTTTGACTGATTAAGGATCAAGGATTAAATAAGGTGTAATTCTCCACTGCTCTGTGTAAGCTAGAGAAGCAGACTAAACATGAGGTGGAGTGATGCAAACGTACCCTACTTTAATAGAAACCCAGATGCAACGATATT
>JAESGR010000361.1_pt1 | contig 41879 bp, 55 predicted proteins | sample 9269771 | NCBI WGS metagenome assembly JAESGR01 (sample SAMN15739572, study PRJNA653492) | algae metagenome | isolation source: Chroococcus sp. CMT-3BRIN-NPC107 and co-occurring heterotrophs from well... | place: USA: Clark Mountains Wilderness, California | collected 2010-04-18 | reverse complement strand
AAAGTGCCACTCTGCCGCTAAAGCCCAGTCTACGGGTAGATGGCAGAGTGGTTGATTGCTCCGGTCTTGAAAACCGGCGAACGTGCAAGCGTTCCGGGGGTTCGAATCCCTCTCTACCCGCCACTCACCTAGAATCGCTATTAATAACAACGGCTTAGGGCAGATAGTTTTTCCTATCCTAACATCGGTCCTAACGACCTGAGGGCTCAGAATGACCCTCACCCGTGCGGCTGACCATCACCGAATTGCTCGAGCCAAGCCTCTAGCTCTGCTCTGATCTCAGCGATGCGCCGGCCAGTTTCTGTGTCCCATTCAGACTGATTGCGCGCCAACCACTGCTCGCATGCCCAAAGCATCGTCTTGATCGTATGGGGCGGTTGGGTGCTGTCCAGGGTCTCAGTATATGAGCGCCAGCGAAAGATCGCGGCTGGGTAGTTCGTTGTCATTGGGGTGCAATGACTGATTTGGTTGGTGCTGCCAAGAGGGCGAGGCGTAAGAAAAAGCCACCCTCGCAGGTGGCTTGTGGCAGTTCCGTTGTGGTGGTTAGCGTAGCTGAGCGTTAGCCGTTTCTCGCCATAAGCCGGTTGTACGACTCGATCGGAACAACCAATTCGCGCTCTTCCGGCGGCAATGGCGGGCTATTGTGTGCGCGGCGCCCTTCCGGGCCAAAGTACGGTGCCCATATCCAAGTGGTATGGATAATTACATCAGAGCCGGAGAGGGTAACGGTGGGTCTGGGGTCGGCTTCAAAGTGAATCATTGATCGGTCCTCTGAAAGGCTTGTCACGGCCATGCGCAGATCGGCGGCGCACCGGGAGGGTGACAACTTGTCCAGAGAACAAGCTCGCGCTTTTCCCTCTTGCGAGGTCTTGTATGGGCGCGAACTCCCGGCTAAAACCGTGCCGGTCACGCAAACGTGAGTCTGCGTGGTGTTATCGACGGTGACGATCCTTGGCGGGAAAGCTGCCGACGCTCTGGGTGCATCAAAGGCTTGGCGGCCTTGTTTGCGGGAGTTGTCACGCTCCGCAGCCACCCTACAAACTTCAACGTTAACGAACAGTTAAAAACCTCCCCTTCTGGGGTGGTCTATTCGTATATCTATGATTGACTCGGAACAAAATCTTAGTTGAAGCGTTTGTAGCGCAGAAAACGCATGTATTCGCATAGTCACTGTGCCAACGAATACTGTCGCATGTTTCCGTTCTAGTAACATTATAGCCGTATAGATGCATCTATGTCTGATGCGCCCGACCCAAACACCTCCCTTCGCCTAGCCGATGCTGTCAAATTGGCATTTCCCCTCGGTGGGCTGACGGTCAGTGGACTGCGGCGCGAAGCTGCCCGCGGCCGCCTTGTTATCGAGCGCATCGCAGGCAAGGACTTCGTGACCTTGGCTGCAGTTGAAGCCATGCGCGAACTCTGCCGTCTAAAGCCGGTGGCCAGCACCCCCAAAGTGCAGCCTCAGACACAGAGCCCTGCCAAGGCTGCCTTACTGGCACGTTTAGAGCGCCGGAAGGCGGAGCACGCTGCACCATGACCCTTGGCCAAATATATACTCTAGCTGAAGCCGCAGAGCGGCTGCGGACAACTGGTAACGCGCTGGCCCGTCTGGCGAGGCGCACAGGCCATTGCTCACAGATTGGGCGAGATCTCCGCTTCAGTGAGGCGGATATGGAGGCGCTATGGCAGGAACTACGTGTGCCTGCCAAGGCCGGCAGGAGCGTTCAGCGAGTAGCTGATCTAGGCCTTGGACGATCCAAGAAGCTAGAGGAGTGGTTGAAGCCGAAGCGGAAGCACTCAACTAGGAGCTAGGTTACTTTAGGTCCATACCTCGGACGCTTGGTCCACTGTTCAATCAATGCTACAGAACAAACACAGAAACTCCAGTGGATTGCCCGCCGGATTGCATCCAATCAACTGAGATCATGGTAAGTTGGAGCAGCTTGACGCCCCGAATCAGCTCCAAGTTCCACCAAGTCACTGAGGAACGGGCGTCAAGCGCAACAACCTTAGAAAGGACTCTCAGCATGGCAAATTCGCTGCCACCCTACAAGCCCCCTAGCCGAGGTATTGGACTAGGCCTTCCGCCGATCGCTCCCCGGCTTGGATTCGGTCTAGCACCTCAAGTTTCAGCGCCCGCTGGATTCTGGCTATATGACTTGCTTGGTACAGGCTACAGCTTTGCAGCTCACCCACTCTGGTCCAACCCCGAAGCTAGGAATGCAGTTTATGGGTTCGGAGATCGGCTTGGTAGGATTCAGTACATCGGCAAGGCTGATAATCTGAGATCTCGGCTAACGGCCCACCAGCGTCGCTTGGAAGCATCTCAGGCAGGAGCGGACACACTATACGTCCATGTTCCATCACGCTGGGCGTTAGTTCCTTACCTTGAGGTAGAGAAAAGGCTGATTGAAGCACTCTGCCCGCCGCTGAACCATCAGCATAATTGGGCTAAGAGTCTATTCAATTCCTAGACCAACGAGCGTCCATGTTATGAGCGGGGTGCGCCCCGCTCATTCACCCGGACTCGGAGCAGCACCATTGAAAAAGCACGAAGCCGAACAAGCAATCCGCTCCCTCTCAACCACGTGGGCAGCTACCGTGTCGGAAAACGCAAAAGAACACCCAAGCTTCTCTGACTTCAAGGCTTGGCTTTCTAGCCAAAGCTACTCCCACTACCTGAGCTTCCGCTCTGTCATGGGTGCGGACTACGATGCTGAAATGTGGTTTGACCAAGAGCTTAAGCAGACTTGGAGGCGGTAGTCGACCGAATAAGCTTGCAGCCTCTGGAGAAACAGTAGGAGCTATTTTTGCCCGTAGTACAAATGCAGCGACCGAAGAATCTGGAACCGTTGGTTTCCCGAGTTTTAGGAGTAAGGGATGGTCTTCTTGCGGCGCACCGTGCCGGTAAAGGTTCACCGAATGAAGTGATCGGCAATGAGCGAGAAATATTTCTGCGAACCTACCTAGAAGCAGCCTATCCAAAACCCTTTCGTTTTTCGAGCGGGTTTATCATGGATAAGGTTGGGCATGCGTCCGGTCAGCTCGACATTATTGCGGAAAAGCTGCACTCGATCAGTTTCCCTGCTACATCGAACAGTGCCGAGCGGCTGTGCCTTGCTGAGATGGTTTCGGCCGTTATTTCAGTAAAATCGAATTTGTTCGCTCAGTGGAACCAAATACAGTCGGAGATTGCCAAACTCGACCCAATTGATGCCCGCCCTGGCGGTACATTTCTAGTGAATGTGCGCGAGGGGAAGGTGCCGTTTTTTGTGGTTGCCTACAGCGGTGCTAAATCACTAGAGACCCTAGAACAAAAGCTAGATGCTCTTCCTGCTGGAACGTGCCTTGAAGCCGTATTAGTCATCGACTCCAACCTTCTTGCAATTCAGACCAAGCCGGGGAAGTGGGTCTACAACGATACGGAGTCTAGCTTCTTCTACTTCGTTGCACAATTGCACTCCGAGCTAACTCGCAACTTCACAGTTGGCGAGAGTATATGGGAGTATGCTTGTGATGTTACGTCTGACAAGCAGAGCTAATTACTCGAACTTCAAGCGCTCAATAAAGTTGCACCCGTCGGAGTAAGTTGACGCTAACTGCACCAGTGCACAGTTGGGTCAACAGGAGTAGGCAATGGAAAACGTCACCGCCTGGGCACTGCTGAAGGCCAAAGACCTAGTGGACTGCGAAGCGTCAGCCCTGGTCACAAGTACATCACGGCTGCGCATTCAGGACATAGAAGCCGATACCACATTGCTCGCTATGGCGATCTCGGAAGCGCTTGTAGAAGCGTTCTCGCTTGGTGCCGCTGCTCGTGAGAAGGCTCATCAGGAAACGCTTTAAGCTGCTTTCCTTGCGATAGCGGCTGTGGCTCTTCGCTGCTTACGTCTGGGCTTAGACAGCGACTCGTTGGCATACTGAGCAACGCCAACGATCCAGCGACCTAGATCCACAACGTCCCGATAACTGCCCAGAGCGGCGCCCGTATCGCGACAAACTACTTGTTCCCAGTGATCGGTCGGAACATCCAAGTTCGCCTTGCCGGTAGCGACGTTGAGCAGCGCAAAAGTGGTTTCCTTCCCCGCCCGAATGTTACCCTCTAGAATGAATTCCAGGTTTGCAGCAACACGGGCTGAAAGCTCTACACCCACATGCATCCAGGCCAGCTTGTCGGGATCGCTGGGTGGACTGTGTTGCAGCACCAGTTTGACGAACTGCAGCGCCCAAATACGGGCCGGGAGGCCATTGGGCAGGGCGTCGTTTGTGATTTCGATCCGGTTCATGCTCATGCGGCTTTCCTCCTGCTTGTCGTCTGCTTGGCGGCTTCACGTTCAGCAGCGCGGCGCTGCTGTCGATTCATACCCGGATCAATGACTGTGCTGATCAGCGGCTGTCTCTTACCAAAGGGCTGTATGTGTGAACCCAGGGTATCGTCCCATTCCACAAGCGTTGATTCTTGCAGGCCTTCAGCGCTGACCGCGTAAAGCTCAGCAGTTCCACCCACCAGGTGAAGTCCGATACCGCCGTCAGTGAGCGGGAATTTGGTTAGACGCTGAGCCTCCAACAATTGCCGGCCAAAACGCTCGACATCCAGAGTCTCCAAATCGGCCGGTGGCCGCCGCATTCCAACGCTCGTGACGGCAGACCTCGCGGGCAGCGGCGCGACCGTTAGTGCTTCCGGCAATTCGTGCCACTCAAGTGGAGCCAAGCCGTGCATTGCAGTGGGAACAAGAACCTTTGCAACAGGACGATCCAACGACTCCGACCACCCAGCCAGATAGATTTCGAATTGAGCATCGGCGCACTGTTCCAACTCGCGCCGGATCACCTCTCCGCCGTGAGCAAGGATAGCGTCAACGCTACCAAGAACTTCGAGCGCCTCCTCCATTTGATCGAATACAAAGAGGGCGCCACGCCAGGCGATAATTGCGTTCATGCCGTTTAGAGGTCGGGTCTTGGACGCGAAATGGGCGATCCGCCCATCTGCGCCGTACCAAGCCGTATCGCTGGCGATCGAAACGGATTTTTGTTTCAGGATGATATTGATTGCAGTCATGCTGCCTCGCGTTTCGCGGTCAACCCGCTGATTTTTCCAATAGGTGCGCCCAAAGCCATGCCGGCTGGACCGCCTGCCATGCCCGCCATTGCGCCCGCGGCCGCACCACCTAGGCCGCCCATGAGCGGGTCTTGAGCTTGGTAGCCAAGGCCGAATCCGCCGAGGCCAGCACTAGCCATGCTGCTCATGCCCTGAGCACCCTTCAGGCCGGCAAAAACACCAGTTGCGGAGCCTTGCTGCGTGCCTTCTTTGGTGGCCTGGAACAGCGCGTCGAAGATGTTGGTGGGACCATCGGCATTGCTGCCTTGTCCCTGGCCACCGAAGCCCTCGAACATCTTGCCAAGGTTCGCCTGACCCATCTGGGCGAAACCGCTGATCAATTTGTTGAAGAACTCGTCTGCATCATCCATAGGACCGTCGAACAGGCTGGAAAGTGCCGCGCCAAGTGTTTGGCTCAGTTGGTTCGCGGCTTCGTTTGCATCCATACCAACGCCCTTCAGGTCATCGCGCAATTGCTGCTGCAGTGGCACCAATTGGCGAACTAGGGCGATATCCGACTGCGAAGCGCTTGGACCTAGTTGAGCGATGGCGGCGCGGATGGCGCGTTCCTGCTCGAGCAGTTCAAGCGCGTCAGTGCGGGCCTGACCAGTCATCTGGAGCGCTGTCACTTCTGCCTGCAGGTCAGCCAGGTACGCGCTGTTGTCTTGCGCCTGCTGAGCGGCCGCAACACCTTTATGTGCGGTCTTGAGCGCCTCAGCTTGACGTTCCTGCTCACTCAGTGCCGCCGTGAACTTTCCATGGGCAGCGACAAGCGCGTCGATCTCAGAGATGGTGCGTGCCTGGCTAACGTTGTTGCTGAATATGTCGTCCGCCTGCTGGCGTTCGGTGCGCAGATCCGGAGTCATACGATGCAACTGCTCCACGGCAGCCGCAACGCCTTCCAAGCCGTGCATGCGCACGATGATCGGGATCTCAGTGGGCAGAGTGTTCAGCGACACGGCCAAAGAGTCTGCTTCGGTGCGCGCGGCGATCAGCTGGTTGACCGTGCCGAGTAGATCACGAGCGTATTGACGCGCTTGATCTGATGCGCCGCTGTCATTGGCTAGCCGAGTAAGTTGGACCACAACGGCGCTGATCTCTTCGCGGGTAGAGGTGGCACTGGTGCCCAAGTCCTGCAGCGCGGTTGCAGCTTCGATTGTGTCTGCGTGGAGTGCCTTGGAGAGGTTCATCTGCTGCAGGTCGGTTGCTATCTCTGCTTCGCGCGCTTCAATGCTTGCGAGGATCCGGTCAACTTCTTGCAGCGCAGCGATCCGCGCTGTCTCCAGGTCAGATTGGACAGCACCCACCGGCCTAGTGCTCGCCGCCTCTACAAAGCCTGCAGCGGCTTGCTGAGCGGCTTCATAGCCCTCCAGAACTGTCTGCAGCCAGTCTGCGTGCTCTTCAAGCGCTTCCGTAGCGTCTTGAGCGCCGCTCATCATGGCCATAAGGGACTGAATACCGGCACTGCCCAGAGCAATGACGCCGATAGTCGCCAAGCTCACCGGGCTGACCAGCGAGGCAAATGCGCCGCCGAGGGCCATTACAGTTCCTCGCAACCCTTGCCCGCCAAGCGCCGCCGAAAGCTGAGTGCCTTGCTGGAGGGCGATCTGCAACGGGCTCATGCCCATCTGCGAAGTGACGGCAATGTCCTGCAGCTGCGCCGCGATGTTTGCAGTAGCAAAGTTCGACGTCTGCCCAATCCGCTGATAGCTCGCGGCCAAATTGTCGTTTGCTGCAGCCAGGCGCCCTGTGTCACCCACCGCGGCTGCAATCGCTTTTGTGCGGGCTGCTTCGAGTTGCTGCAAGCCGCGCAGTGCTTCTGCCTCACCAAGGCGGCCTTGGATAACTAGATTGGCGCCGGCTGCAGCGGCGCGACTCAAATCCCGTTCTGCCTGCAACTGCTTGGCTAGGATCGGATTGGCCGAGGCCACTAACTTTTGATAGATGGCTTGTTCCCGGCTGAGGGCTGCGGCTCGAGCTTCGAGCACCGGCAAGCCTGCTTGTTGCGCAGCGCGCATTCGATCCACCTGGCCAGTGAACTGAGCAGCCGCACTGCCGGTGTTGTCGAATGCCTTTTCCGTTTTGGCTAGGCCAGCGATGGCGCCGCTGGAGTCGACCACCAGCTTGGTGGTGACGATGTTTGTTTGGTTCATGAGAAATCCTTGCCGCACGATGTGCGCGCGGGCTGGGTAAAGAAAAACCCGCCTGTTGGGGCGGGCGGTGTGACCAGCGGTATGGGTTAGATTGCTTTCAGACGACTCCACCGGTCCAAGGAATCCGCGCCCTAAACGCCAGGCACCCTTCTATCTCCAACGACCATATCGTATCTGGGCTCTTAGCTTTGAAATCCGGAAAATGTACCTTGTTGCTCGGCAGCGTTCCGCTGAAGTCAGCTTCAACTGAACTGAGGCGAAAGGTCACTGGGTTGTTAGCTGCGAACCAAAGAGCGAGAGAAATATGTACAATCCCCTGGTCGCAATAAATCTCAGTGACGAACGTTTCACGGCGCATGAACACCGACCCGCTTTGCTCCACTGACATCGGATAATTTGGAGAACCCGGTGGAAGCATCGTCTTTAGGGTTTCAAGCTCGTGAACTGTGCGGCAGACGACGTTGCTCAGGTAGCTTAGTGGTAGCGGCTCTCGGTAAACCACTTCTGCCATTCTCGCGTCGTGGATCTCAGCCCTATTTTGCTGATTGGTTGGGCTGTCATGATATATTTTGGAGAAATCCATCAAGCCGAAAGCACCATCTCCGTCCTGAGGAACAGCGCCAAAATGCGCAAAGTTGTTTGGTAAGAAAAACGCTGGAGCGGCAGTGAGTACACGCTCCAAGTCAAATACGAGCATCACTGGGATCGACATGTGTGGATCTTGTCGATAGGGACTCCCCAGCCTCTTTATACCCTCTGTTTTCAGGTGGAATGAGTTCCGCGGCCTGAAGTACAGACGGACGTAGTTATGCGCATCCTCATTGTTCCATAACGCACCCTGGTTGGCCACATCACACAGCAGAACACCAGCTTGGTTCCGGCACTTTACCATGCCGTCACTCAGTATTTTTGCAGCGACCTCAACCTGGCAAGCATGGAACAGTCTGCTGGGCCAACCCTTTCGAGAAGCAAATTGCTTCAGATTAGCTGACCACGTCTGCACGTGGTTTTGAGCTGCTACCGTGGAAATAGGCAAGCTTGTTCACCCACGCTAGCGCTGGTGACAGGGCGATAACCCTCGAAATTCTCTCGATTTATAAACAGGCCTTCAGCACGCGCATTCTGGCTATTGGGATGCCTGATCATAGCTCGTTGGACGTACGGCAGCTCCGAAAGAATTGGAAAGACGTAGCTTTTTAGAGTGCGAGAACTTTGGTCTGGAAAGCTCTGGATTGAGAGATATTTATCTCTCAAAGACAGCCAAGCTTCTTCGATAAGCTCTTTCTCGACCCGGCGCTTCTTGCCGCTCTTTTCAACCAGTAAAGCACCATCTGAGGTGGACTGAGCTGAAAACTCTCCTTCTTGAGAGGTATAAAAAGTTCCCTTATGCAAGTGTAAGACCGAGACTATATCTGTCCAAAATGCATCGAAATCCTCTGGAGCTTCACCGTTGAGGTGCTCAGCGACAAAGCCCTCTTTCACTTGCACATCATGGATATAAACTGGAATGTTTATACGCGAGAGATAGGACTCCATCACTGGCCTGACGTCTGCCCAGTCCAAATTTCCATTACCGCAGCCGAGCGGCGGGAACGAAATTGAATTAATTCCAAGTCGCTCGTAGGAGTCGACGAACTTTGCCAAGCCAGCTTTGATGTACTCAATTTTGGATGGTTGCCGCCATGTCGACTTCGTGGGGAAATTGAGAACCCATCGTTTGTCACCACGCCAAAGATGCAACTGACCAATTTGCAGTTGATGGTTGTCACAGAGTGAGCGGTACTCACGATACATTACCGGGTACCGACCCTTAAATTCCTTCGCGATGCCCTTACCCATAACACCCTCAGTATTGACGGTGTTGACTAGGGTTTGTGCGGGGGACTCAAATACGCTGGTTTCCAGATATGTGATCACAGTGGCCTCAGATCTCAGTATCTTATATTAGAACAAAAAGGGAACGTAGGCAATGTTGGCTTACCACTCGATTCTACACCAGCATCGCTATCGAACCATGAAACGACTTAAACCAATGGGGGAGTCAAGGCGAACCATCTACACGTTTCCTAATTGATGGACTATGCGGTGGATTGGCTGTTTTAGGTGCTACCTAGGTGACCTTCACGACCCTCCGGCGCTTAGCAGCGATGGGGCCTTTTCACTTTACCGGAATGCCGCGAAGCCGCATTGCTCTACCTTACAGCTGCCTGCCGTGCTTCGGTTTCTGCTGTGTGCCAACGGGCAATAGTGGCGGGCATAACGCTCGTGGCCCGCTGCGCTGGCGCTGCCTCATAGTTTCCGATGGCTTCGTTCAACAGCGCAATCTGATGAGCCGCGTGCTTGGCGTTTGTTGCCATGTTCGACGCCAACTTATCGATGGCAAAATCTAGCGATTTGGACTCGTCGCGCACATCAGCGTCCACGCGCGACAGGTCCACGATAGACGCTGAGGTGCCGTTGACCTTCCCCCAAAATACGATCGATGTTTCGAACAACTCCGCCTTGGTTATCACGTCGACGGTTTCACCATCCACGATGGTCGTGGTGCTTTCAGCAATCCTGCAGCCAACAGAGGCGCACGCCTTTTTGCTGGACTCCACCAGAGCCTTGACTTCGGCGGCTCGAGCATTGCCAGCCAATGGCAAGCGATAAACCAAACCATCCGGGCTGTTCGCAAAGGTCAGGCCATCGACTGTGGTGCCAATCACGTTGCCCGCGTCGTGATCGAACAGCAGTTGCCGCTCTATGCCCGGATCGTAGACGTTCCCGAAACAGCCATAGGCGAACATCACCGTCCGGCCGTCGAAATCAAACAGTTTGTCGTAAACACAGGCGACGCCCTGCAGCGCGGGCGCGCTATTGGTTGAGCCGTCTGCGTTGGTGAATACTACCTGTTCCGGAGCGCGCCGTTCCGGCCGACTGCGGTTCAGCCACTTGGTTGTTTTTGCCCTTATGCGATCGGCGCCGGGGATGTTGATCGGGTGCATCATTTGGGCTGAAGCTCCCTTGGCAGATCGTATTTACCAATGTGCCCTTGACTGACCATATCGCGGGGATAGTGCGCTAATGGACCGGAAAGATCACACGGATTACCAATGAAGCTCGGGAAGGCAACGCCCAAACTCGTCCATTCTACTTCTTGTTCCTCAAGGGCGTTGGTTAGTTCCCGCAAGCTGAGCGTTGCCGCATGCGCGCTTTTGAGCGCTTCAACAACTGCACGGACGCGCGTGCGGTACTCAGGCGCAATCCCTGCGCATATTGCCGCGCTTGCCTTGCTCAACGCCACGCGGCGCATGCGGCCGGCAGTTTCGAACGCTTCCCGCAGGTCAGCAAGTTCAACAGCAATCTCGGTCAGCCGCATCCGGCTGGGCTTGTCAGGCACAACGTCTGACTCACCAAGCAAGGCTGCCACACGGGCGTTGCGCGGTGTGAGAGCCGGGCCGGCACTCTCTGAAGCAAGTTCCGCAGCCAAGGCGGCGCGTTCGCTTTCCAGGTCGCGAATGCGCCTCGAGAAGCCAGCCAGCTTGGCGTCCAATCCAGACACTTCGCTGGCAATATCATGCGGCCGCGGAATATGCGGAATGGCTAGCTTTTTCATTGAGGAATGTCCTGGAGAGTTCGCGAAGCGTCGCGATTGGGAAAACAACGTTGGTTGCTACGGCAGATGGTGCAACCGGCTCGCGGCCAAAGCGAACAACTGTTGGACGGCCGTATAAGTCGTGCACATGCCAAGCCACCTCGCCATGTTCGGCGTCGATAGCGATATGACCGGTAGCCACGTCCAGATCTCCGATCACTGGCGTCTGCGGCAACCGATCGATCAGGCTTGAAAGTGCCGTTTCGAGATCGCCCGGCGGCCCGTCTGGTGTTTGCCGGGGTAGAGTGCGCAGCCGATTGATCGTCAGTCCAACTTCTGTTGAATGTTCGCAGGCCAGCGCGAACAGAAGTCGCGCTATATGCCTTGGCTGCAGAGTGACTTCTTTGCCGGTGGGGAAGTGACCAGCCTCACGAGCCGCGCGCAAGCGCTGCTTGATGATGGAACATGGGCGCCTAGTGATGGCGCCCATCACAGCGGGAAAATTTCCAGGGTTCATTTGAATTGTTCCTTGCGCGTGCGACATGCACTTGCGCGTAGACGTAAAAGAAAGCCGGGGTGAGCGGCTGAATGGGTAGGGTCGGGCAGGACTCCGCCGCTGCGTCTGTCGGGACGCTTGGGAATTGTTGGCGTGAAAAAGCCGCCCCGAAGGGCGGCTAAGTCACCACAAGGTCAGGGCTGTCGGTGCCCTTAACTCTAAGCGGCAATATTACCGTTTTGCGGTACATCCGAGCGCAGGTAGAGGTTCTGGAACCTGCTGATTGCCCCATCCACCGCTTGAACTGCCCACCGGCGGGCATATTGACCTTGGCGGCCAAAGTGCCCGCCGATCTCAGTGGACGTCATGGGGGAAGCGGCCATGTCCAACAAGTCAGCATCCTGCAGCCCAAGCACTTTGCGCATTGTGGCACATTCAATGGAGCGGATGATTTCCGCGGTTGCGTCGTTGTCGTTTGCTGGAGCGGTAGTCGCTTTAGGTGCCAAGGCGATGAACTCAGCACCCTTTAGGATTGCTACGCCTGGAGTCAAATAGTACGGAGCGGCCGGCTTCTCTGATTTCGGCGCACTGCGGTTGCGGCGCCATGTCTCTGTTGGACGGTGTTTGATGTTCCATCGGCCATCTGCCTTCTTCCAATTGCCTCGCTTATCTTGTTCAACGATACCGATGAACGAGAAAGCAGTGCGCCAGTCACTACCCTTCTGCTTGTTGCGGCCGCTCATTGGTCCAAACAGAAGCCGGCCATAGAAGAAATATTCGTGTTGTGGATAAGGAGCGCGGACCAGTCGGTTGTGGGCACAGGTCCCAGGTTCCGACCATCCAGCTTTGTTCCGGCTCGAGCGCACGGACACTCGCGAAGTAAATGGCCCGGTCTGTTCAGCTGCCTTCAACATAGCGGGGACGGTGGGCCGCACTTCCCACTCACCGTCTTCACCCATGGTCGTTGTGGCGTCTGCGAACCTCTCCACATGCACGCCTTCTGCAATGCCGGCGTACCTGTTGTTGTCATTAGCGCTGCCGATCGATGCGGTTGAAGTAAGTTCGCGCCAATCGAGCAGCGCTTGCACTAGGTCAGTCCGTCCAGCTTTTTGCAGCCGTGACAGGGTAGGCCAAGAAAGAACAGGATCGGCTCGCTTTGCATTTACAACTGCAACGGCCGTCCGGTGTTGAGCCGGAGTCAGCCCGGAGTCTGAGTGGTCAAACGTAAGCGCAGACGTGAGCGCGCCTGCCTGAGCGATGGCATGGGTCATGGTAGGTCCAGGTGTGGTGTCAGGGCTTTGGCTGCTTGTCGCAGCTCGTTCGTGGCGCCTCATACCCAGCGCGATGCTCATGAAAACACGATGGCTGTGTGTTGTTTCGGATGTCAACAGAGCTGGAAATTTTTTGTCAAAACTCGCGGCGTTTAACGCGAGTGGATCCGAGCGGTAAGCCCCTTAGACAGTCCTGGAGACTGACCCACCCCCCTCCCACTAGGCGGACCGGCCGGTCGGCGCTAATGTCTGCTGCTTGGGGGACGTTAAAATGCGCTTGTATTGCCTTGCCACATTGTTGCTGGCCACCTTACCAACTGTGGCCAATGCCCAAACGGATGCGGAAGTGTATACGCTCTACCGGAATTCAGTCCTTGATAGTTCAATGCGCATTCACGTGGCTTCTTTCGACACTACGGACGGTGCGGACTACAATTCTGAGAACTGCAATGTGGCGGCCGATTTATTCCAGCGGCAAGAGGGAGTAATCACCCGTTACTGGTGTGAGCAGGGGCACTATCGCCGCTAATTGGCCTACCGCATCACCCACCCAAACAGATGGCGCACATCAAACGCTAACCCGCTAAGCCCCGCGGGAACAAACCTCCAGCCCCATGGTTTGCCCGCCGGAGGTATTACAATGCATAAATCCCTGATCATCCTGACAGCTGCACTGGCTATGGCCGGCTGTTCCACAACCCGCGAGCGGGACCGGCTGGTGTCAACAGCGCCCAGCGCTACCCTAATGGCGCCACAGCCGGCCGTTCGCCAAGTGCCACGCGCTACCCAAGCCAGCTTGGACCCTTCTGTTGCGTCACTGCAGCCGGGTGCCACATATGTGGCTTCGTTCCCTGAGGCCGATCGGCGCGCTGCCTGTGAGCGGTTGAACTACCAGCCAGGCACACGAGCTTATCGCGACTGCCTCGAGGGCAACTTCAAGGAAAACCCGTACTTTGCGCAGGCAAACTAGGAGGGTACCTCAAGGGTGCTACCCCGCAGATCCGCGGCGTTCAATCTCGAACGCGGTATGCTGTTGAGCCGCGTCATTTGCAGCGTACTGCGCTTTTTTAAGGTTGATCTCAGAACGATGGGACCGAGCGAACTCTTTCAAGTGTTCCCAATCTTTTGGGCCTGCAGTCATCGCCTGGGTGCTCAAGTCCGCGTAACTCTCAAGAAGTGCCAAGAGGTCGATGTTAAATTGACGAGTGAACTCACGGGTCGTCTTGGACAGCATTCCCTTTTCAAGGGCTACGGCATGCATCTCGAGAGTATTCAGAATGCGATTATCGACTGAAGCAATTGATTTCGCGTTTTTGGATTCATGAGCGGCGGAGTGCTCACCTTCCAATTCAAACATTCGAGCGCGTAACGCCATCAACCCCTCGAAGTCGTTAGCCTTGTTGGCAGTTCTGAGCTGCCAACCGGTAATGAGAAGACCAATAGCGGCCAGCGTAGTTGCACCAAGCGTTGCCCAAGCTGAAACGTTGTCGGCGTTCACGTGTTTTTCTTCGGAGTTGACGCGGAAGAAGTAGTTGCCGCGCTGCTCTGAGGTGAAGTGGCCTGAGACCCCGAAGCGCTATCCTTTAAGTTCTGTTTGAAGTTGCCAGTGGAGAAACTTTTCTTCGCCTCTACAGTGTCTATGCGGTTCAAGAAGTTCTTAGTGGAAAAACTTCCTTGGTGTTTGGAGCCTGGTGCTTTGGGCGCTGTCATTGGAGTGCATCCTTGTTGTCCGCCCAATTTATCAAGGTATTTTGGTCAGCGAAATATGGGGTGCGACCATAAAGTGCGAACGTCCATTGTTTCCGCTGTGACAACAGTGGCAATGTGGCAATGGAGCGTGTAACCCTCTGTTATTTTACGCTTATCCATTGCCACGCTCTGGCAATGGCGTGACAACAGCTGATGTTGGAGGGTGAAAACTCACCCTCCCATGTTCGTCGGTGTGCAAAAGGACGTCATGGCCGGCCAATTGAGCGCTGACGTCGGTGATGCTTTCTGTGATTCCTATGGCGCTGCAGAGTTGCGCAAAGGTGCGCAACCCATCGGCTTCAATGGCAGGGTCCCGGTGACGCAGGTCGATTACCCGACTCCCTGCGTACAATCCGCCAACTCGTGTTTCCATGCGTAAGCACATAAACGCCTCGTCACCCTCAATTGTCGCCTCAGTTATCTTATGCACCTCCGATGTGGCTCGCCGTGGCCTAGGAGCGGGCTTGGGAGGCACGTTGTCGTTGGCTGGCTGGGGAGGTGCCTTGGCAGGCTCGTGCTTCGAAGCTGGGCCGTTTGCCTTAGCCTTTGCAATTGCAGCGCCCTTAGCGTCCCCATGGATGATGGGGAGGTCTTCGTCCCACCTTTCTTTTGCCAACCAATTGGCCGGCTCTGGTATCCACTTCTTCTCGGTGCTGTGCCGGGCATAGTGGTCGCGCCAATTACCAGCGGCTATCAATATGATCCGGTGCAGTTCAGCCGGCACACTGGCGAAGGCTGCCTTTGCAGCTGCCTTGCCATGCTTCCGCGGCCAAGTTGCCCAGAACTCCTCGAACCCTCCCGAAGCCGGATCCGCGGCGGTGGCCGCAAGGCCATCCGCAAGCGGCGCCAGAGGCGCGGCTTCGAACTCATTTCCCTCTTTCCGTAAGCGCCCCTGTAAGGGGGCTTCCGTAAGAGGGGATTCCGTGAAGTCCAGATCACCACTAGGGGGTGCTAGTGGTGTCGTTGGCTTCACCTCAGTGGTGCTTTCGGCTTCACCACTAGGTTTATCGACGCTAGTAGTGTCTTGGCGTTCACCTCTAGCAAAATTTAGGGCGTATGTTGTGCCCCGGGTACCTGTGCCAAGCTCAACCACACCGATGTAGTCGGCCGCCAAAAGCCTTTGGGTGGATGCAATGGCCGCCCTTCTGGTGAGCCCAGCCATCGCCCCCAACAGTGCATGGCCAGCCATCGCCGGCCGGTCAGGATCTGTCTTGCTGCCATAGCGGTCACAAAGGGCTATGAGCACTGCCAAGTCGCCAGCGCTGAACTGGCGGTCGTGAGCAGCGGCCCGGACCAACTTCCATTTATCTAAAAGAGTCGGCCCGGACCTAAGCGTCATTGGCCGGCACCCCGAGCGCGTCCATCGCCATGGTGGTCAACGTCTTCGCCAGTGCAGGCGAGAACGTTGCAGACCGACGGTGGCCAGCGTGGGGAGCATAGAGGATCTTGGCGCCATCCGGCATTTGCAAGAGCCGAAGGCCGTACAACCGGACGTCAGGGGTAAGCTCGAGATCGATAGTGCCGAGGCAACGAGTCTTCTTGTTCTCAGGTTCGGTCACTGGGTAGGCAAAGAGTACACGCATGAGTGCTCCTTTCCGCGGTGAAGCGGGTTTGTAATGGTTGGTTTTAGGTGGTGGGTTTAGGCGGCCCGCGCCGCTATGCGCGCGTCAATCCAAGCGAGAACTTCGGTTTTGACAAACCCGATACGGCGCTCGCCAAGTTCTACGGGGGCAGGGAAGTCACCGTCGCGGCGCCGCTTGTTGATCGCGGTTCGTGAAAGTGAGGTCATTTGGCAAACGCTATTTAGGCTTACCAGAACTGCGTTATCGTTGGCGGGGGTTGTCATCGTGTTACCTCTTGGTTGGGGTAACAGGATTAGTGACTGTGCGTTGTTTCGCTTCGCAAACCCCGAATGGTCATCAGAGACAACAAAAAGAGGCTTGATCTGCAAACTAACAGTTTGTCAGGCGCTGCCATTCAGGAACGTCTGCCAATCTTCCATCAACGCACGGCGTTTTTGAATTGCGTCGGAACGCCGATATGCAAGCTCAGTTTGGTTGCCAACCAAGTGCGCAAGCGCACCCTCTATTACTTCACGGGTGTGAACAGTCGTGATGTCGCCAGCCCAATCCCTAAACGTTGACCGAAGTCCATGCAGCGTCACAGTATCATCACTGGAGGCCTTACGCAGCGCTCCGGTCATTGCCGTATCACTGATTGAGGAACCGTCCTTGTAGCCTTCGAACACCAAGTTCGAGCGAGCTTTTTTCTTTTGCTCTTCCAAGATGACCACGGCACGTGATGTGAGTGGCACACGATGTGCCACCTTCATTTTCATTCTTACAGCAGGGATGGTCCACAAGCGTTCATCCAGGTCGATCTCTGACCAAACCGCACCACGAACTTCACCGCTGCGCACAGCCGTCAGGGCAAGGAACTCAACCGCTCTTGCAGATAGCAAGTCAGACTCCCGCAGCATTGCCATTGCAGCGGGTGCTGCCTCATAGGGCAGGGCAGGGTGGTGCCCACGGCTCAACTTCTGATCATGAGCCGGCAGAAGCTCCTGAAGCCCTCCACGCCATTCGGCTGGGTTATCTCCAGTTCGCCAATCGCGCGCCTTGGCATGGTCTAACACATTAGCTATTCGAGCGCGAAGCCGGCGGGCGGTTTCCGGCCGATCCTCCCAATGAGGCTTCACACATTCAAGCACGTCATCGCGCTTGATGCGGTTCACGGCTAAATCATGTAGCGGCTGAGCATATTTCCGAAGTGTCATCTGCCATTGCTGGAGTTGCTTCGGTGACTTCAACTCGGCTTCTTTCTTCTCGAGCAGCGACTCCATCGCCTCTTCAAAGGTGTGGACTCCGGATGCGCGCCTGATTGGCTTGCCAGCACGTGGGTCATCACCGCGCGCTAGGGCCTCACGAACCTTGTCGGCCTTCTCCCTAGCAAGCGCCAAACTGACTGGCGCCGTGCCCTGCCCAAATCCCCCTAGGCCTATCTCGTTGCGTTTGTCCCCGCGGCGCCAGACAAAGACCCAAGACTTAGATCCACCCCGTTGCACCTTAAGGTAAAGGCCGTCACCATCCGAGTGCATGCCGACAGCAGTGAGTGCCTTACACTTGGTTTCAGATAGTTTGTTTCTGGCCATTTCCGCCGCCCGTTATCCTAACGTCAACAATGACCATATTGATTTTTGCTGTGTTCACAATCAGTAAAGTCAGCAAGTTCGGCGGTTGCCATCCCTCTCTACCCGCCACTCACCTAGCAGCGAACATTCTCTAAGCCGTGGGGCAGGGGTGAGAACCCCAGGTTTCGTGGCCCTTTGCGGCACGACCTGATGACTGCCGATGTGCCCGAAACAGTGTAAACGCTCTCTTTGTACCCGATGTTCTCCAGAGCTGGTGACTTGGGCGTTTTAGTACACAGCTTTATTGTCGTTCGTTGCCAGTCACTTAGGCAACTGCTCGAGTTTGAGTTGGACGTACCGAACTTGGCACGCGAGAGAGTCCGGCGTCGAATCTTTCTGCTTGGGCGAGCTATTCAGCTGTAGGTTCAATGCTCTCGACCGCCCGCTCCATGATAGCCAGTTCGGTCTTTGCTTGGCTGTAACCGCTAGCTTGCCGGTGGACGACTACAAACCCGTCCTGGGCCAAGTCGGCAGCAAGGGTGCCCAGGGAGCGCTCGTCTTCAACAAGTGAGGCACGGCCAGAGCGAAACGTGATCTTGTAAAGGTTCATGGTGCCTCGGTGTGCGGTGGCCAGCAGCAGATAGCGTCTGCGCTTTGCCGGGTATTGGCTACAAAGAAAAGCGCCCGCCTCGTGTCACAACAAGGGGGCGCAGGATTCATGGGACAAAGGTCCTTCAATCTCAATACGCCCAGTAGGTGGTCTCGGCAATTGCCGTTTAATGATTGGTTAATCTGCAAGCTGCTCGTTCTGCGTTCGCAAGCCGGTTCTTTATTCCTCAGTTCACCTCAGCCTTGTTCTCGGCGACAGCCTCATCAATAATTAACTGCTCGATCTGTTCGAAAACCACAATGATCAGCAGCTCTCGCTCGCCATCGGTCTCACCGATCACTGCCGGAACCTTAACTGTGAACTGCCGCAGGGCATGGTCTCGGCGCAAGGTGAAACCACAGCGCAATTCGATGAACCCTGCTTCGCTCCAGAGATCTACCAGGAAGGTCTCGAGATAAGGCAGGTATTTGCGGGATAGCTCATCGCTCAGACGATCAACAACCGCCTTCATAGGTGTCGGTGCATCCGACTTATCCCCTTTATCAACCTGAAGCCCGGATGCCCTATCCTGATCAGAACAACAGGAGGCGTTCAATGGTGAATGAAGCAAGGAAGATCACCGCGCAGTATCTGAATGGCCTGGCCGTAGCCATCCTGGCTACAATTGGTGGGGGCGTGTTGGCCGGTAAAGCATCAGCGATCGCAGTAGCTCTGGCGGTGCTCTCCAGCTTGCTTGTGCACTTGTGTGCGGTTTGGCTTGTTCGAGCGGACTAGGCAACTTCAAATGCGGTGTGCGACGATCTTAGAAAGCAAGTCGCAACGCTCGGCTGATATTGTATGGTTATGACGGTCATCCGCTTGTCCCCAAAACGCCGTCAAACACGGCCCCAGCTGAAGTCGAAGGATCGCCTAACACCAGCCCTCGCGATGGCGGCGGTGGCGAGCGTATGCACTCTGGGGTGGGTCGCGCGCGATACCTTTCTTGCAAGCGGTACGCAGGCTACAATGGCATCGGAGATGCGTGTGCAATTTCAGATGTGCGGATCAGGCCAGCGCCATAACTGCGTGGTTGATGGGGACACCATCTGGCTGAACGGCATGAACCTTCGATTGCAGGCATACGATACGCCGGAGCCCTACAACGACATATGCGGTGGAGCCAAAGAAGTTGCGTTGGCGATGCGGGCCAGCGCCCGGCTGCTCGACCTTCTGAATGCCAACAGCTTCAGCGTGGAAACGTTTGGAACTGACCGCTATGAGCGCACCCTTGCTACGATCCGCATAGGCAGGACGGACGTTGGGGATATTCTGATTTCTGAGGGACTTGCCCGCCGATGGCCTGACGGCAATGAGTTCTGGTGTTGATGCGCGTTCCGGCTGTCGACCCCGAACGTAATAAGCTGATCAGACACTATGAAAGGAAGCTCTCGTACTTCCAGAGCATCAAATCGCACCGGCGGGAGCAGGAGGCAGCTGATGAGGGGGAAGCGATCTGCCAGGCTATGCTGTCTCATCTTCGCGGCAATGGCTGGGCAGAGGCCTCCAACACGGGGCCAGCACTGACGCTCGACAAATGGCTGGAGGAGATCGAAAAGGAAGAGCCCCTTGACCAAGGATGAGGGGACCGCTGCTAGGCCATTCCTACTGGTCAGTTGCAGGCAACAATGCGCCCCATTCTTGCCGTTCGCCACGCAAATGGTAGCTCCAAAAAGCTGCCTTGCAACTAAGCGCGTGTCGGCGACCGCAATGGGGTAGGAAGCGACGGTTCGGTCAGGTGCGCAGAACAGATAGCAGCCCAGCTATTGTCGCCGCCGTCGTCCTCGAATGCATGGACGCCTATTTTTCGGCCAGACTAGACTTCTTTCCTAGCGACTTTAGTGCATCGGCCGCCACGACTGTCCCAAATACTGAAGAAACCAGTGTACTGTCGACCTCAACGCCTGTCAGCCAAGACAGGAGGTGCATGATGCCAAAGGTCATCGCAGGCGCGACCAGGGTCAGCTTCGCTCCTTCTGTGACGAGGTGCAGAAGCCTCTTTCTGTTTCGCTCGATCGCTTCGACAGCCTCGCGGGTGAGGCTGCCGCCATCGACTGCGTCGATGAGCTCACCGAGTTGCGCGTGCAACTCGCGCAGACATTGGATCGCGTCGCCCGTTATCGGGTCATTAAATCGTTGACGTTCGATCAGGTTGGCAAGATCATCGATTTCACGCACCGCCATTGGCGCGAGTTCACGCACAAGCACCACCTGTTCGCGGAGTGTGCGACGTCCTGTCCAAGCGCTTGCTGAATAGACTTTATCAGCGTCAGCGACTTTCGCCTCAAGAGTAGAAATGATGTTCTCATAAGAGCGCCGCCACTCGGCGTCGAGTTGTTCGCTTCTCCCGTCGCGAGCCGGACTGTCTCTATGTTTTAGAAGCGCCCGGAGGACCTTCGCTTGCTGGCCGGCTGGAGCGGAGTGAATGATACGCCTCAGCCGACGCGCCTTCGATCCGCCATCGACAGAGTAGCGGTCGGCGGTGGCATCCACACCGAGTTCGTGGGCGATAAACTCGTTAAAAGTACGATCGCTAAAATCCAACACATATCCGCTTTGCATATTAAGAACGCGCTCGACGATCTGCATGTCGGAAGGGCCAATGAGGCGCTTTTTGTTTTGTATTTCTGCCATCACCACCTCCAAGCGATCTATTCTTTTGAAGTTTCCCGCTAATGTACGCCGAGGAAACGGTACAGAGATGCTTGGACTTCTTGTGCATCCACATTGCTTCCGAATACAACTATGTAGAGGTCCTGCCTTCTGGGATGATCACGATACTCCCAGTCGCGAATTATGCCTTGTGCAAATAGCTCAAGAAGTGCGTTTTTCCAGACCTTCGCGAGAGTGCCTGACGCGATCAAAAGTGATCGTATTGCTGGAAGGCTGCATGTGTGTCTAGGGGAATTGGGCGAACTTACTCGGCTGAGTGCCGCTGTTGCGGCAAATGTACCATTTCTCACGATCATCGCCGACAAGAAGCAATGCAGTCGAGCGTTTCTGCATGATGGCTATCAATGACCTCATAAACACCGGAGTCTTCCTGCAGGCGGGCATCCATAGCTCCAAGCCCGCGTATTGACGTACTTCTCGCAGAGGTCGTGGTCACTATAAATTTAAGCTATTGGGCGTCGGTCAAGTGCAGGCCCAACGCACAGCGGGTCGGAAGCTGCCCGGTCAGCGATGTGCCCCCCCTTTGACGTTGGGGCTTTCGCCACCAACTCATACAAGGAAACATGACCTTTCTACCAGGGTGTGATCTGCTTGGGTTTCTGGCACTGTTACCTCTTCCGGCGCAGTCAGCACGGCAATCGAGCCGGCCATTGAGGCAACGGTTTGATTTCCGATAGATGACATTGTCGAGAAGTTTTTCCGATTGCGCTGAACATTTGCGTTGGTAGGGGGGCTTCGCGCTCCAAGTCAGGATGCTGATGCAGCTATTCTGTCAATAAGAGACGAATCCTGTTCTCGGATTTACTTTGGTCGGCCTTCATGAATACGACTGACACACTCAAAATTGGACGTTTAAAAGCTATGCCGGCACTATCATCTGAAGCGATGGACGTCGATGACGATGTAAGCGGCCTCTTATGGTCGGTCGATGACCTCGAGGAGCTGGCAAAGCTTATCGCCGTAATCGCGCTTGGTCAGGCCCAGCATGCTGCCAGGATCATCCAAGAACTAGAGCCGCATGGGCCAGCTTTGTCGGACGCGGATCTTTATGCAGGTGCTAAAGGCCAGATGCGTATTCGAGGGACGACTGAAGCGCAGAAGAACGTCTCGCGATATCACAGAGACGGTTTCCTGTTTGAGTGCATGTCGTGGATCATAGCGCGCCAGACGACCACCGACCGCACCTTTCTTAAAGACCCGCACATCAGCGCCACGACTCAAGGGCTAGATGGCCTCGCCATTGAGATGGACCCGAATGAGCCTGTCATGATCGGCGCAACGATCTTCGAGGACAAATGCACCGAACACCCGCGGCAGAAGTTTCAGCAGGAGATCATGCCGACTTTCGCTGAACATCACGCCAGCAAACGGAAGCGAGATCTGGTGGCGAATGCTGTCAGCCTGATTAAGGATAGCGGGCTCAACGGAACGGCAGCGACCAAGGCAGCCGCCAGAGTTCTCGACAAAGGCTTTCGAACATACCGCGCATCGCTCACTGTTGACGTAGGGATTACCACCACGCAAAAGCGGAAGAATCTTTTTAAGGGCTACAGCGATCTAGCCGATATCCAAAAGCCCCAGCGCATCGGGGCCACACTCGTCGTAGACGGTAATCTAAGAGAATGGTTTCAGGGGCTCGCAGACGCGGTCATTGCGGCCCTTCAACAGTTCGAGGCTGACGATGTTTGATGCTCTCACCTCGCAGCTGTTGCGTTCTGCTCCAAGCTTACCAGAACTCGACGCGAACCAGATTCCTCAACTCCTTACGCGGCACTATGCCGAACTTGTATCCGCACGGTTGAAAGGTGAGGACGAGGCAGCCGCTGGGGAAGACCGATGGTCGCTTGACCGCATCGCGGATGCTTATGAGATTGTCGCTTCCGTTGAGGAGACACCTGCGTTGCGTCGCGCAGCTGCTTTCGTGGCTGGCACCGCGCAGCAAATAATTGCGCGAAGGTCCACCGAGGCACCAGAGGAAGAACTTCCATCTCCGATCGATCGCGACAGCGTTGACGCATCAGTTGCGGCAGCCGTGCTTTTTCTTGCGGCTGAGCAATACGCCGACGCTAATGAAGCGGGTGATGCGATACCAAGAAGTAGAGGGCCATACGAGGTACGCATCCTCGGCGACCATATTCGTGACCTGGTTCGCGGTCGCCTTAGTTCAATCCTGCTGCGTGCCACCCGTTGGCGTCGCGAAGAGCCAATTCGCGGCACCATACAGAATCGCGCGTTAAGGGTGCTAGCCGACGCATTGATTGAAGGAATTGAACGGCTGGCGGCGCAACTGATGTCTTCAGCCGTCCCAGATGCAACCCCTCAGCGGTTTGCCAGCGCGCAAGAAGCGTTTCGCAAAGTAATTGAACTGGCGTCGAATCTGGAAGACGACCTTACTGAGTCGCTCGGAGGCGAACTCCGGACCGCATACGCCGGGCCTGCTCATCTGGCCTCGATGCTGCTCTCGGCGGCGGATGCAATTGAACAGGCGGCTCTCACTAAATTGCCACCTCCCCAGGGTGCCGACGTCGACATCTGGACTAAGTGGCTGGGCTTCCGTGCTGAGGAGATACCGTTCGTTTGGCAGAACCATCGAGAAGCAATCAAGGAAGGATTTTATGAGACAGGCAGGTCTGCCGTCTTGGTGCTTCCTACCGGCGCAGGCAAGACTACGGTTAGTGTCCTAAAGATCGCTGGCACGCTTGCACGCGGCAAGAAGGTCGTCTTTCTCGCGCCCACGCACGCTCTGGTCGAGCAGCTAACCGACGACCTTCAGAAGATTTTCCCGAAAGAACAATTCGGCTTGGCGGTTTCCAGCGACTACGACTCCCTTTTGTTAGATGATGCCCAACTGCAAGACATTGAGGTAATGACTCCTGAGCGCTGCCTCGCCATGCTTTCGTTCTCTGCGGAGTCCTTTCAAAATGTCGGGTTGCTGGTCTTTGACGAATGCCACCTTTTCAGCCCACAGTCTCGGAAGATTGGCCGTGCTCTCGACGGAATGCTCTGCCTGTTAGCCTTTCGTGCCGCCGCGCCACAAGCAGACATGCTTTTCCTGTCGGCAATGCTGAAAAATGGGCCCCAGTTTGCAGAGTGGATCGCCGACCTGACGGGACGGCCATGCAAGGCGGTCGATCTCCTTTGGAAACCTAGTCGCCAGGCTCGAGGAGTCGTTGTGTATGAGGAGACCGAGATTGATGCGTCAGTTCGGCGTGCCCGCATCAAGCAAAGAGATCTGAATCTCGAGACAGGAAAGCGGGCGAAAACTCTTCGTGCCGCATCTCAACGCGAACTGGTCGCTATGCCCTACGTCGTATGGGGCCTGCAGCACAATTGGATGACCGCCGCCAAATCGTACGCTTTCACGACGATTGCCAATGATCTGATACCGCTCGCTGGGGGATTCAAGTTTGAAAATGGCGCCATTTGGGCGAGCCCAAACGCAAACGAAACGGCCGCGACCATCGCTGTTAGTGCAAATACCAGCGGTTTGAAGACGATCGTCTTCGTAAACACAAAGGCCGACGCTGTTGGTACGGCGCGCAAGATCGCCCGAGAACTGGGCGAGGTTATCGCGCTGAACGAAAGCGAGAGCACCTTGTGGGACGCCATGGTGCTTGAGCTCGGAGACGCAAAGCATTCGATATTCGGCGAGACGAACTTTGGGGCAGTTCCTCATAATTCGTCGATGTTGAGACTGGAGCGTTCGCTGTCCGAACGGCTCTTCCGAAGAGGCGATGGTGCGCGAGTTATCGTCGCAACGCCAACGCTCGCTCAAGGGCTGAACCTGCCTGCCCACCTAGCAGTCTTGGCTGGAGACAAGCGCGCCGGCGAAAATCAGGGTGACCGCGAGGATCTTGAGGCTCACGAACTGCTGAATGCTGCAGCGCGCGCCGGCCGAGCCGGTCACCTTGCCAATGGCGTTGTGATCCTAATCCCCGAACCCATAATCAAGTTTGCGCCTGGGGCCGCACTGAGTGACCAGCTGAAAAAGAAGCTCAGGTCAGTTCTGCCTGAGGATGACCGCTGCGTGACGATAACCGATCCGCTGGAAGTTGTTCTGGACCGTGTGATGGAAGGGCATCTCAATGATCGGGATGTGACCTACACGATCAATCGTCTTGCCGCCCTTACTGCGGCAGATAGCGATGTCGCAGCACCAGACAATCTTATGTCGCGATCTCTCGGAGCGTTCCTTGCCCGCCAAAGGGCTGAGCAACAGGAATATTTGCAAAAGGTCGAGCAGCTTTGGGACTACGCGAAGGAGGCGGTCGAAGACGATCCACAGGCGGTCGTCGTCTTAATGGCGTCGCAGAGTGGATTGCCATTCGATTTGCTAGAACGCCTTAGGACGCGCATCTCTCAGGGAATTGGGGAGCTCCCCACGACAATCGAGGGATGGGTCGATTGGACAATGGATTGGCTCAAAACTGACGTAGCCGCACGTGAACATTTACTTCGAGATGTGCAAAGATCAGCTACCGCATCCGCCGGGAAGACAGCGAAGTCCGCGGTCAACGGGGACATACTCGACACACTACTTCCGGGAATCAAAGGGTGGATCTCCGGAAAGCCGCTGAACGAGATAGAGCGCGCGCTGGGTGGCGATCCGGATGGCAAATCTGACACGGCCAAAATGTGCCCGCAGGCGCGGGACCTGATTGCAACATTTATCCCGCGAGGCTTGTCCTTCATTATGGGCGTGATTTCACGCATGGCGGAGGAAATGAATGCGACTGGCGCCCAGGAAGACCTTGAGCAAGGCACTCTCCAAAGTCTCGCTGCAGCAGTCCGGCGGGGATTCGACACCGTCAGCAAACTTGAGTTTGCGAATTCGCACCGTGACATCCTGGGTCGTGTGCAGCTGCATACACTCTACCAGGAGACACAACTACTCTTCGATATTGACTTCGACGACGACCTTTAGGTCAGACTGGCCCCATGGCCAATCCGGCATGCACCGACGCCGAACGTCCGCTTAGGACGGCCTTTCACCATGAGCGGACAGTCGGCTCACGGCCCTTAATTGGTCTTTAGAGCTGCTGCTCCCTCCAAAGCTCTGAGCGAGGCTCAAGAAGGCAAGGCATGATCACCTCCGTCCCTAACTGACCATTCAGGATCTGCTCCACGAGTTCTGGTGCCAGCAACGTCAACCTGAGCACTCGACTGACATAGGACCTGTTGATCCCCTCGGCGTCAGCCATTTCAGCCACGGTGGCATACACGCCCATTTCCAGCAGCTTTCGCCAGCGGAACGCCCGCGCCAGTGCTTTGACCAGCGTGTTGTCGATCCGCGGCCGGGCAGGGGCGGTGATCTCTTCTCCCGCAGGTGTCAGCACCAGCTTGCGTCCGCCGCGCTTGCGGATGGTCAAGGGCACGGCCACAATGATGGCGGCCGGTTCTGTGGACCTTGCGCTCATGCCGCCGCCCGCTCCCCGCCATTAAGCGGCAGCTCATTGGCAAGCCCACTTAGCCCTTCGGTCCTGATGCGGATCGTGGCGCCTTCTGTGCTGAGGTCCACGCGCTCGATCAGCAGTTGGATGATCCGCGCCTGCTCAGCTGGAAAGAGTTCATCCCAAAGGCTGTCGAATTGCTGCAGCGCTCGCCTGACGTCATCATCGGCGATGTTGCTGTCCTGCTGCCGTGCCGCTGCTGCCGTCCTGGCGATGATCTCTGGTGATCTGAGCACCACCCGTAACTGGTCGATGACCGCTCCCTCAATCTCACCGGCTGCAGTGCGACGGATTGGGCAGGTGTCTGGCCCAAGCTTTAGCACCGACATGGTGACATAGTAGCGGTAGAGCTTGCCACGGCGTCTGGTGTGGGTTGGTGTCATGGCCATGCCATTGGGTGCAAACAGCAGCCCCTTGAGCAGAGCTGGAGTCTGTGCCCGTGTCTTGCCCGCACGGCTTCTTGGACCCTCAGCCATGATGGCGTGCACCTTGTCCCAGAGCTCACGGGAGATGATCGCCTCGTGCTCACCAGGGTAGGCTGTGCCTTTGTGGACGGCATCACCGACATACACCCGGTTGTTGATGAGCTTGTAGAGCCAGCCCTTATCGATCAGCTTGCCTGAGCGGGTGCGGATATCCTGGTCCTGCAGTTCCTTGGCCAGCAGCGTGGCTGATCCGAGCTTGAGGAAGCGCTCGAAGATGGAGCGGACAATCCGGGCCTCTTGCTCCTCGATGAAGAGCCTGCGGCCGTCCACCCGGTACCCGAAGGGCACCCAGCCGCCCATCCACATGCCCTTCTTGCGGGAGGCTGCCACCTTGTCCCGGACGCGCTCACCAATGACCTCCCGCTCGAACTGAGCAAAGGACAGGAGAATATTAAGAGTGAGCCGTCCCATGGAGGTGGTGGTGTTGAACGACTGGGTGACAGACACAAAGGTCACCCCATGCTTGTCGAACACATCAACCAGCTTAGAGAAGTCCATCAGCGATCGGGAGAGCCGGTCGATCTTGTAGACGACCACAACATCCACAAGGCCATCCTCGATGTCAGCCATTAATCGCTTGAGGGCAGGGCGGTCCAAGTTCCCTCCAGAGAACCCACCATCATCATAGTCGTCTCGCACGGGGATCCAGCCCTCCGGCTTCTGACTGGTGATATATGCGTGGCAGGCTTCCCGCTGTGCATCGAGCGAGTTGAACGCCATGTCTAAACCTTCCTCTGAGCTCTTGCGGGTGTACACCGCGCACCGGAGCCGCTGCACGACCTTCTGCCCGCTCATGGCTTGCTCCTCTGGTTCTTGAGGCCAAAGAAGGTCCAGCCATTCCAGCGCGTGCCGGTGATGCGCCGGGCAATGGCAGAGAGCGACGTGTAGGGCACGCCGAGGTAGTCAAAGCCCTTGTCGGTGACAGTGACTGTATGCTCAACACCCTGCCACTCCCGCAGCAGCCTTGTGCCGGCGATGGGCAGGAGATTGGCTGATCTCTTCCTGACCTCAGCACGACCGCCATCCAGCTCCTCGCCGAGCTGTTCCAGGCGCCGGATGGTCTCAGGCTTGAGCCCACCATAGACCAGCTCCTGAATACGATAAGTGAGGCGGCTCTCGAGGAACTTGCGATTGTATGGCGGCGGCTCGGTACCGAACAGCGCGCGCCACTTGGTCTTGAGGTCCACGATGCCGAGGGTCTTCAGTTCAGCGATCTGGCGCAGCACGCTCTCGTGCCGCTGATTATCGGAAGTCGGTTTGGGCTTCGTTGCAGGTGCACTCATAGGCTAGCTCCGGATTGGTGGTCCAGCACACACATGCGTAGTGAGACTGAGCTATCCAGCAAGCTATCTGCTGACCGCGGAGAGAGTTCGGTTGACTGTGCGGCTCGCAGACGCATGAGGCCAAGCGAAAGCATCTCTGTCACTTCGCCGATCCGCTCCTGGGCTGTCATTCTGTTGGGATGCAGCGGGTTCATCTGGTGCCTCCTGTTGGAAGCATGATGCAGACCGGGACCGACAGACACAAACCAAATCAGGTACTTAGGGTAGGGCTGCGGCCAGAAAGTCAGTCAAGAGTAGCGGATCGCAAGGTCGCTTATCCACAGGTCTGTCGACATTGATCGAACTCGTCCGCCTGTAAATAGAAAAGATTCGACTCTCATAACGTGCGGAACATAAAGTGAACGAAATTGAGAGTAGGTCAGCGTAGCTCTCCCTCTTGCGAGCTTGCGCAACCGGTTTGGAGACTATCATGAGCTTCGGAACTTTGCTGCGGACCAGGCGCAACGAACGTGGGCTGACGCTCGAGGATGTGGCCACCAAGGTGGAGCTATCAGTCCCGCATCTGTCCCGTATTGAGCGGGACCGCGAGAACCCACCGCGAGACGAGATCATCGAGAAGCTGGCGGGGATCATCGGCATGCCGGCTGATGATCTGTTTGCAGAAGCGAAACGGCTGCCAGCGGATCTCAAACAAGATGCTGGAGCTGTTTTCGCTCTCTACCGGCGAGCCAACCGCGGGTGGACGAGGTGATGACTGGCCAGATCAATCTCAAGTACCCGCACGATGCTCGAACGCTCCAGCCCGGACGTTTGCGCTCAACCGACATTGCCGCACTTGCGCTGGAAGTTCGCAGCCAGGTTGTGAACTCCAGAACAGTCAAGCTCGACCTGACCAGCATCATGCGCGCGTCCAGAGAAATGCACGTCAACGGCCAACACTACCACGCGCATTGGGAGTTGAAGGAAGATCTGACCGGAGAGAACAACATCCCGGCTTTGGGGCTGGTGGACTTTGATCCAGAGCTGCCCACAACCGCCCTGGTTATGCTGGAAGGTCAGGAAGTTCGAGATCGGGATTATCTAGCACGGTCTACTGCGGCCCATGAACTTGGGCATTTGGTCTTCGACGTGCCTTGGCGATTGCGACATATAGAGAAGACAGGTTCGCTGCCGGTAGAACCCAAGAGATGCCTCATGATGCCGAAAGACCGGTCACGGTTGAGATCGGCGCCTGAGTGGGAGGAATGGCGGGCCAACGAGTTCATGGGAGCTTTTCTGGCACCTGCTGCACTGCTGCACAGCCAAATGCTGCAGGTTTGTGCCGGCTTGAAAGTTCCTCGCAGATCAAACGCTTCTGGAAGATTGGTGGTCAACGGACGGAAGGCCGATCGGGATCTCATACAAGCTGTCATCGACGAAACGGCAGAGCGTTTCGGGCTATCCAGCGACTTCATCGACTATCGCTTTCAGCGCTACCAACTTGTGCAGCCAGCGCCGGGGCACGCGTATGCTTAAGCACTTGAAGTCTTACTTCTCCCTGCATGAGGTGCAGACCCGCTGGGAAGCGAGCCCAGCGGACATGAAGTACTACATCCTGGAAGGTCTGCTTGAGATCCGCGTCTGGACCTTCGGGCTGGAAGCGGTTGAGCTATCTGGATCACAGCCGGTAGTACTTAACGGGTTGCAGATGGTTTACGGCGAGGACCTGTGGGCGGTGCTCAGAACTGGAGCAAGCCCCATAGGCCGATTCAACGTAGATGGACTGGAGCTCCGCCGCACTGAGCTAACGCCATCGTTCATCGTGCGAGAAGACGATCTCTTCGTTACCCGTCCAGAGCGAGACCGTTTCGAGCGGCTCTGCGGTTTTGTTCCTGAACAGGAGTACGTAAGCGAACCGGTGCCATACGATCCCCTACAGACGTTCCGGCACGATCCCACCTATGCACATGTGGGTATCAGCAGCGCTAACTTCCGCTTAGGTCACATTCAGGCCAGCATTGTTAAACAGCTCCACGTCGCAGCAGAGGCGGGTCGCCCATGGGTTCATCAAGACGAACTGTTGACGCATGCGCGGTCGAGATCCGCCAGGGTCGTAGATCTCTTTGGTGATCGCGCAAAGCTCGCCGCACTTATCGAGCGCGATGGAAATGGATATTGCCGCTTGAACCTACCTCTTCAGCCAAGCACTTCGCTCAAGCGAAGCGCTTACACACTCGGTCGCGCATTTACAGGTGAGTTCATCAGGAGGGGATCGGCGTCCCACCCATCCCTCTCTGCGTCCCCCTAATGGGGATGCTCATCCCACCCTAGGTCCCACCCCATCCCCCTTTAGCGCACCACGCGCGAAGTCAGGCGCTGTGATTGAATTTGCTTCGAAGGACATCAGGTTCTGGAGAAGCTAAATGACCGTTACAGACCTCTTCATCGATCAGATCCAGCTCGCGCGCCGCTGGAAATTGTCGCATCGCACGCTGGAGCGCTGGCGCTGGATTGGGTGTGGACCTAACTACACCAAGATCGGCCGCCGGGTTGTTTATCGGCTCGTCGACGTCGAGCAGTTTGAAGCTGACGGCCTGCACCAGACCATCAGTGCAGAAGGTGATCGCCGTGTGTGAGCCTAGCAGGGATCGTCCCATGCACGATGAGGCGCCGGCTTGTGGAACATGCCGCTTCTTTCATCCGGAAATTACAGCAACCAGCTTGCTGGTTCAGGGGCACGGCGAATGTCGTGCCCAGCCACCCAAAGTTGCTCTGGAGAACGAGAGCCACACGGGCAACCGAGTTTGGCCGGCCGTGTACGAGGCTGATTGGTGCGGGACCTACCATGCCGACAACGCTGAAGAGAGATAAAGTGGTGTTTTCTCAAGGCGACCGGGTTCGGCACAGCGCCTTTGGCTCGGGCGTGATTACTGCATCCGATCCGATGGATTCTGGTCGGCTTATCGTCCGGTTTGACGCGGTTGGGTGCAGAAAGATGCGGTCCCAAGCGCTGCAACCGGTCGGGCTTGGTGCAATGCCGCCCTCTATCGCGTCAGAACCACATCCTAAGCGCGCTGCACCGCACTCGCCGCTGAAGATCGTCACCGCCAGTGTTTTTGCCGGTCAAATTGTCCCGCCTCGAGAGTGGCAGGTGGAGCAGCTTATTCCAGCCAAGACGGTGACGATCCTCAACGGCGATGGCGGCACCGGCAAATCGCTCTTGGCGACCCAACTGGCTGTGGCAACTGTGAGTGGATCCTCGTGGATCGGTTCGGCTGTATCTTCCGGTCCCGTGCTCTACCTGAGCGCAGAAGATGATCTTGAAGAGCTACATCGGCGCATCGCAACGATTGGAGAGCGCCGGAACATCGCGCTTTCTGACCTGCACCAGCTCAGCATCATCCCCTTAGCCGGCGAGGACGCACTGCTAGCTTCTCCTGAGGGAAGGGGGAACATCCTAAAGGCAAGCCCACTGTTTGCAGCGATAGAAGCGCATATCGCTTTGATCAAGCCAGTGCTTGTGGTGCTCGACACCCTTGCGGACCTATTCGGCGGCGATGAGAACCAGCGTGCCCAAGCTCGCCAGTTTGTTGGGCTGCTGCGAGGGTGGGCGATCAAGCATCAAACAACCATTCTGCTTTTGGCGCATCCATCTCTGAGCGGCATGGCAAACGGCACTGGCTCGAGCGGCAACACCGCCTGGAACAACAGCGTTCGCAGCCGGCTGTACCTTGAGCGGGTCACAGAGAACACCGGCAACAAACTGTTGGAGCCAGATCCAGATGCGCGCGTCCTGCGGACGGTAAAGTCCAACTACGGGCGCACGGGAGGTGAAATACCGCTGCGATGGTCCAAAGGCATCCTGGTGCCAGATATGGCGGACCTCGGAACGGACCTTCGCAAGGCTATTACGGAGCAGAGGGAAGAACAGGTCTTCATCAACCTGCTTAAGGCATTTGCCGCAGAGGGAAGGCACGTCAGCGCTACGCCAAGCGCTAACTATGCTCCAGCCGTGTTTGCCAAGGACATACGAGCCGAAAACTTGTCTCGGCGGGTGTTGGTTGAAGCCATGGGTCGTCTGTTTGCCCGGCGGCGGATCGAGGTTAAAGAAGAAGGACCCAAGTCACGGCGTCGACGCTTCCTGAGACCGACAAATGCCTGATGAGCGCTCGCTGATTACCAACGCCTCTTCTAACGCCGTGCTAACGCACTTTCCAACCCTCTTCCAACGATCTCAAAAACCCTGCCGACTCCGGTACCAACGCCGACCAACTGTCTGCTCACACATCCCCCATACCCCTATACGCGTTGCGCCCTCTTTTGAGTGCGGGCGCATGCGTTCAACAGACACTCGGGAGAACGACGCCGGCACAAGGGCGGAGTATGCAGGCCGGGCGTGACTCAGCTAGACAGCAGGCTTCCTATCCACCAGCTGGGCCCGTGAATGGCTGAGAGTGACCTCTACCTGCCCCTCAAAGCCTTCATGGAGAGCCTTGGCTTTTCCGTCAAAGGCGAGGTCAACGGCTGCGATCTCCTAGGCATTAGGGAGGGTGATCCGCCGGTGCTGGTTATCTGCGAAATGAAGCTAAGCTTTAATCTCGAGCTGGTGCTGCAAGCGGTAGACCGGGCAGCAGCGTGCGATGAGGTGTGGCTTGCAGCACGCCTGTCCAAAGCTGGAAAGGGTCGGGAGCACGATGCTCGATATCGTAATCTATGCCGACGCCTGGGCTTTGGCCTTCTGGGCGTCGGACATAACGGAGCTGTCGAGGTGATTGTTGCCCCCTTTGCCGCCACGCCACGCCGAGATCCCAGGCGTCGGTCTAGGCTGCTCGATGAGCACAGAAGGCGGGTAGGGGATCCCAACACTGGCGGTGGCAACCGGCAGCCCATTATGACCGCTTATCGTCAGGACTGCCTCGTATGTGCCAGGGCGATGCTGGCAGGGCCATGCACACCCAAAGAGCTCAAAGCCTTGGTCACACGAGCTCCTGCCATTCTGAGGCGAAATGTTTATGGCTGGTTTGTACGGGAAGCTAGGGGAGTTTACGGCCTGACGGAGCTTGGCCGTACGGCGGCTGAAGTAACGAGCTGAGCGTCCGGGTACTTTTCACCGTTGTGAGGAGTGCAAGAGCCCTAAGGCTTTCCTTGAGGTGCTGTCCTCTTGAATGCTACGCACATCACGGGATGGCGTGGTCGGGCGATTGAAAGCTGGGGAAAGCTGACTTTAGATGTCCGATTAGTGCTACACCATTCTTGCCCGGACGACCTCCCTCGGGCGGGGCGCCTGTCGAGCATCGTAGTCACCCGGCAGGCGCCCTAATGGGTGTGTCTGATCCGTCACCGGCACCAGAACTCTTCGCCATCCGGCCATTGCCGCGCCAGGCGCTCTTGGATCAGAATGTCTCCAACATCCCGCCCGTTGATCCAAATGGTGGCAAGCCGGCGCTTGCTGCTGGTGCTGTCCAAGCCAAAGCGCTCAATCGTCCAGTCATGGCTGTTCAAAAGCTCAAGCATGCGAGCGCTGGCCTTATCAGCAAGATCCTGTTCGGCCTCTCCACCGCAGATTGCCGTTTGTGGCTCGGGCGTATCGAAGTCCTTAAGGCGAATGTTCTCGCCATTGAGCCACAAGGTGTCGCCATCAACCAGGCAGGTCTTGTCCGAAGTATTGGGGCGATTGCCGCACATCTCAAGCTTTGGATTGTCAGCGCTAAAAGCAGCAGCTGGTAAGATTAAGTTCAGCACAGCAGCGACAACGATCAACTTCATCGATAAGCTTTCCAGGGCAGATAAACGTGGATTGAGATCATGCGGTTGGTTGTATGCGCACCCTTATGTGCTCTGGCCGTGCTTATGACTACAACCGTTATTCCCGCCATAGAGCGCACCCATGTCGCTCAGGCTTGCCATCCGAGTTACGAAGGCGAGTGTGTGCCCATCACTAGTGATGCTGACTGTGCCAGCGGCTCGGGCAATGGCCCAGCATACGTCTATGGTCGTGTTCGTGTGGTCGGTCCAGATGAGTACGGGCTAGATCGAGATGGTGACGGGATTGCCTGTGAGAGGTGAACGGCGCGAAGTTCACAAGGTCAGAACCCTGCTTACTGCGGGGATGACGGTCGCACCACCCGCTGCAATTGTGTGCTGTGCACAATCTGGTATCACCTGGTACGCTTGCATATTCTGAAGCAGCGCATGTCGGCCGGTAAAGTGTATGGAGGTGCCAGATGAACTGGGGAGCCGAGGATTTCATTGCCGCTGCGGTGTTGTTGCTGGCTGCTGTGGTCGGCGTGGTGGTGGTCTCAAAGACCGTTCATAATCGTTTGTGGCGCCTGGTCCTTACCGGACTGGTCATCTTGATTGTTCTGGCAATCTGGGCGCAGCTAGCTGTTGGCATTCTATAAGAGCGTACTGGTCACTACATACCTCCCGAAGCCTCTTGGTCCTCGATTGGTCTCCGAGCCTCCATTGCCGCCGCTAACGGTCGGGACTCAGTTGCTGGATCTGTTGCCAGAGCTCCTTTGCCGCTGCTTCTTCGTCCGAGTAGCGGGCTAGCAACTCCTTGCCCGTTGTGTCCCACTGAAGAGACAACTTAAGCGCGGAGGCGGCTCGAGCGCACCGAGCTTGCAGCTCTGAATACAAGTGAAACAGTTCTTCACGGGTTTGCCGGTCAAGCGGTTCGGTCATGCCCCAACAACGCGGTTTGAGGGCAAAGGCTCACCGAATAAGGGGGCGGCTCATCGCAGATAACTCCGCCGCTGTTTGACCAGTTTGCACAAATCAGTCTTTGTGCAGCTAATGCGATTTTCAGACTATCGTCTGAACAAGGCCGCCGGCGAAAGCTAGGCGGGTTTTTGTTTGATCGGGATCTTTTTTAAATGCTCATTTAAAGACATGAACGCAACGGTATTGGCCTCGCAAGCAGCTGCAAGCCTTGCGTAAGCATCCCCCTCTGGCAGTTCTCGATGAACGATCCACTGAACCAAATGTTGGGCTGCCATCACTCCAAATCTGGTCATCTCGTAAGTAAGGCCGAGTAACCTAGTTCGATCTGGGAATGGCCCTCGTCTAGTCATCCCATCTGGGGAGGTGAAGACGACACCCACAGCTGTAGGGTGGGTGCCTTCTCTGGAATAGAACTGATAGACCTCATCGCGGGCGGTGTGATCGACACCGTCTAACTTCTTCAGCAATTTGCGGACGTGCTTGGGCCCATACCCGTCAAGTCCAGCCCGGTCTCCCATGGCAATCCAAGGAACTAAGTGCTGAGGCTCGCGGCTAAATAGATCTAGCAAGAACGAGCATTCTATTAGGTCCCGGATCAGTACTGCACATTGTTGGTAGTAGCCATTCAGCATCAGGTCGTCCGCGGCCCCAATGCTATTCAGGCACCGCAGCCCTAATCTGATAAGGGCGACTCCTTCTTCGTCCTCTATCTCGACATCTGAGGCTGCAGCAAAGGTATCGACAGCGGTCGTGCACAGTCTCATCGACTGTAGTTGCCACTCGCAGGTATCTCTGAACTCTAGGTTTCGACTGAGGATCTCGTCGGTAACGATGATCATTTTGGCTCCACGATGCCCAAGCTTACCACCCTCAAGCCTAGGTTGAGCAAGCTTCCTCCAAGGCTCTCCACACCCAGAGAGATCAGGGACACGAAGTACAGCCCTGATGCTACCGTGCGTGCCTGGTACAAGTCCAAGCGGTGGCAGGATCTACGTCAGGCGGTTCTTATTCGCGACCTCTACACCTGCCAACACACAGGCGTTGTCCTTAGCGGCAAGGTGCCAGCACCGAACAGCGCAGTTGTCCACCACAAGGTGCCTCACAAGGGCGATGAGCAGCTGTTCTGGTCGATCGGTAACCTCGAAGCCGTGTCGAAGGAATGGCACGACAGCGAGGCGCAGGCACAGGAGCGCAGTGCAATGGACGGTGGGCCACGTTTCGCCACATCGACCGGCATCCGCCTTCCATAGCCCCGGGGGGGGCGAGCAAAAGTCCCCAAGGCCCTCTCCTTCCGGACCCGCGGCTCTCTCACGCGCAGATTTTTTCCCGTCTATAAAAAACGCGCGCGAGAACTGGCATGCTGTGGCTGAGTAGGCCGGCGCTCAGTCATCATCATCATCATCATCGTCATCATCGTCATCATCGTCGCCGTCACCGGGCTCCGGCTGTGGATCGGGCTGAGGGTCAGGTTCTGGCTGCGGGTCAGGGTCCGGTTGTGGGGTGGGATCTGGCTGCGGATCAGGGTCTGGTTGGGGGTTGGGATCTGGCCGTGGATCAGTGTCCGGCTGCGGTTCGACGGGCGGTGTTGTAACAGCACCATCTTCCCCGCCATCGCTCAAGACCATTGTCTCGAGTTGTGCATCCATGATGAGTGCGCTTTGCGTGTTCGGCTCTTCCACTTCGGCAGGACTGCTCCCGGTTTGTGCACGCTCACCAGCACCCACGGTCAATGTTCGATCATGAGCCGTGTCTTGCATGCGAACCTGGCCGCGTGTGACCTCCAGGATTGAACTTGTCTGATCTGTCGTAACAGCAAAAACTGTGCCTTTCACCACGGCCGCAAGGAATGGCGTTACCACCGAAAAGTGCTCGACATTGCGTGCTTCCACATCGACTTCAACTGTGCCTTGGTGATTGGCGACCACCGTGTGTGATGCTCCGCCACGATCAAAGATTTGGATTATCGTGTTAGGGGCCAGCTCCACTGTTTCTGCGCCGCGCACCAGGGTTGCGCGGCCATTTAGAGTTCGGACGAGCCGATCATCAGGTACGACATCACCTCGGGACAGCGGTTCCCATTTGCCCTCTTGCAACTCTAGCACGGTGCCGCGTAGACGGATTACCGTCCAATCATCGGCCATGCTGACGCCCGTCATAGCCAAAGTGATGAAAAGGGCGTGCGGCAGTATAATACGCATGATGTGCTCTCTTAAGTCAGCATATGCGGACTATGACGTAGAGGCGTCTACACCGGATTAATCCTGCAAGGCCAAGCTGCGCACGGCTGTAGCGATGGCACAGCGCTTGTGCGATGCTGCTCAAGTAGTTTGCAAATGGGGCACTCCCCAAAGACAAGTGCAGAGCGATAACGCACGCCTTCGCAGTCCTGCGCGACAATGTCGATCTTACAGGCACTTAGCTGGCGTGTTAGACTCGATACATCATGCAAATAGACCCACATACCGCCTCTTGGCCTGCCGACCGCGTTGAGCGCCGTCCTGTGGCGGATCTGGTGCCGTACGCCCGCAATGCTCGCACCCATTCACCGGCGCAGGTCGCCAAGATCGCCGCATCCATCCAGGAGTGGGGCTGGACCAATCCGGTGCTGGTGGATGTGACCGGCAGCATCATCGCCGGACATGGTCGGGTGCTTGCCGCCAAGAACCTCGGGATCGTTGATGTCCCGGTGATGGTCGCATCGGGTTGGACCGAAGCACAACGCCGTGCCTACGTGCTGGCAGACAATCGCCTTGCGCTGGACGCCGGTTGGGACGAAGACCTGCTCCGAAGCGAACTGGTCGAGCTGGGCGAGCTCGGTTTTGATCTGCCGTTGACCGGGTTCTCGGACGCCGAGCTTGGCAAGCTGCTGCCTAGGGCAGAGCAGGGCTATGCCGATCACATCCCACCTGTACCTGCTGAGCCCGTCACCCGTATTGGCGATCTCTGGATCCTTGGCGATCACCGCATCATCTGCGGCGACAGCACTGACCCTGACACTGTTGCTCAGTTGCTTGGCGGCGAGAAGCCGCACCTGATGGTAACCGATCCACCTTATGGCGTGGAGTACGATCCGGAGTGGCGCAACCGGGCAGGGGTGTCCACCACAGAGCGCTTGGGCAAAGTAGAAAACGATCATCGCGCAGACTGGCGCGAGGCCTGGGCCCTGTTCCCCGGAGAGGTCGCCTATGTCTGGCATGCTGGCATCTACGCCACCACAGTGGCTGAGAGCCTTCTCCAATCAGGGCTCACACTGCGCTCACAGATCATCTGGGCCAAGCCGCGCCTGGTGCTCAGCCGCGGGCACTACCACTGGCAGCATGAACCCTGCTGGTATGCGGTACGAGAAGGCGGGCAGGGGCACTGGCAAGGAGCGCGAGACCAGACCACCATCTGGCCCATCGATGGTGCTGCAGAGGATCAGGACACCAGCCACTCTACCCAGAAGCCGGTTGAGTGCATGCGCCGGCCGATCGGGAACAACAGCAAGCCGGGTGATGCCGTGTACGAGCCGTTCAGTGGATCGGGCACAACGATCATTGCGGCGGAGCTCGAGAACCGCCGCTGCTATGCCGTGGAGCTGTCACCAGAGTATGTCGATGTGGCCGTGCTGCGCTGGCAGGCCTTCACGGGCAAGCAAGCCGTGCTGAGCTCTGGTGAGACCTTCGCCCAAGTCGCCGAAGAACAAGGCGTACAAACCGGCACGGCTGCAGCATGACCAGGCGCGGTCGTCCGCCTTACGTGCCTACCGACAAAGACCGCCGCGTGGTCGAGATGATGGCTGGCTGGTCCATACCCGAAGAGCGTGTCGCGAAGGTGCTGGGCATTGATCCCAAGACCTTGCGCAAGCACTTCGCAGAAGAGCTGGAGGTTGGTCATGCCAGGCTTGAGGCGCAACTGGCGCAGAACCTCCTACGGATTGCACAAGGCCATGATCGACAGTCGCTCATCGCGACCATCTTCGCGCTCAAGTCACGCTTCGGCTGGGTAGAGCAAGAACCACCTGCACGCGAACAGCCGCTGGGCAAGAAGGAAGCCATGCTGGACCGGGCACAGCAAGCGGTTAGTGGCAGCTCCCGGTTTGCACCGCCTCGGCCGCCGCCGTACTACCGGCAGGGCAGGGCTCCGGACGAGGAGCTAAACTAGCGGGTGCGGATCGGCAGCTTTCGACCCCTATTCCGACGCAAGGCCAGCTGTTGTCTTCAACCAAAAGCGGACGTTGGGTTCGCGATCGGTGCAGCGCACAGATGAACTGCGACTGCGTTTTGGTTGGACATAGGCAAGTGCTCCCTTGAGCGCTTGTCACCGTTGATCGGGCCCTTTTCAACAGATCCCTCATGTTCACCTTAGGTGATAAGGTGGCAGAACTGCACGCAGCGACGTTCGAGTAACTAAGAATGCAGCTGCATTGTCTTGGTAGCGGATACTTAAGCTTCAACCAACCTTCTGTCTGTATTGCTGATGCGAACACTTATCCTTGTGCGTCAGGCCGCCGACCGAATGGGCATCTCCCAAGAGGACATCTGGAAGCATGCGATAGACCGGGCGTCGCTCGGGCTATGGGATTGGAATCTGCTGACCGATGAGTGCTTCTACTCGGCAAGCTGGTTCGAAATGCTGGGCTATGAACCCAGTGACCTGCCTTTAACAGGTGATCTCTGGCTGCAACTGACCCATCCGGACGATCGTGAGCAGGCCGTGCAAAGTGGTGAACGGCACCTCAGCGGAGAAATCAGCAGCATCGAAACCGAACTGCGGCTCCTCCACAAGGATGGTCACTGGGTCTGGGTGCTCGATCGTGGCGGTATCATCGAGCGGGATGAAGCGGGTCGTCCAACCCGGGCCATCGGTGTTCAAACCGACATCACGCAGCTCAAGAACGCTGAGGCTGAAGTCGAGCAGATCAACAGCCGATTCAGGCTTGCCCTGGAGGCGAGCAATACTGGCGTTTGGCAGTTCGATATCAGAGAAGGCCAGAGTTATTGGGATCATCGAACCCAAGCGATCTATGGCTTGCCCCAAGGTCCCGAGGAGATGCCAAGGCAAACCTGGCACAATCACCTCCATCCCGATGACAAGGTCCGTGCCGAAGCTGCACATGCAGCGCCTCTGAACCCAGAGGAAACAGCGAAGGTCCGCTACCGGATCGTGCGGGCGGACGGCGCTGTGCGGCATGTGGAGTCGCTGCACCGTTTCCTTCCCATGTCTGGAGCCGCTGGGCGGTTTATTGGCACCTTCAGGGATGTGACCGAGGAATGGGAGAGAGAGCAGGAGCTTGCTTCTGCGGCCCGCCGGGATGGGCTGACAGGACTGCTCAATCGAGCGGCCTTCGAGGTCGAGCTTCGGAATGCCCTCACCGAAGCCGACCAGCATCCCTTTGCTCTGTTCTACATCGACCTGGACTACTTCAAGGCTCTCAATGACTCCGCCGGGCATGCAGCCGGCGATGCAGCCTTGAGGAGCGTTGCCCACAACATCTGCGCGGCGTTGCCGAACGCCAAAGTCTCCCGCTTGGGCGGAGACGAGTTCGCAGTGCTTCTCGAGCTCCCATATGCAGAGCCGGAGCAGGCTGCCGCAACGATCCTCCAAGCTATTCAAGCTGTGCGAACCCGTGACGGCGGCAATGGTCCTGAACTGGGTGCTAGCATCGGAATAGAGCTCGTTACAACCAGCCAAACGAGCGTGGCCGACATTCTGGCTCGGGCTGACGATGCCTGTTATGCAGCCAAGACGAGCGGTCGGAACAAGTGGTCAAGGTTCACCAAGGAACGGTCTTCTGCCTCCGGACTGACCGCTGCACGCCTGGTGGCAGATTTTTCCGCCGCCAAGGAGCAGGGGCGCCTGCTTCTGTTTGGCCAAGAAATCCGAGCACTCGTTGCTCCATACAACTCGTCAGGCAACATCGAGGTCCTGGCACGCCTGGTCTCACCAGAGGGGCAGTTCGTTCCACCCTGCGAGTTCATTCCGGCTGCAGAGCGCTTCGGCATGGCTGCTGCATTGGATCGTTGGCTCATCAAAACAGCTCTGCACAGGTTCGGCTCCGCCCTGGGCGCTTCGAGCAAGAACAGGCTGAGCTTCAACTTGTCCGCCCATACGTTGAGCGACCCATCCTTGTGGGACTTCATCGAGCAAGCCGCGAGCGAAGGGATGGCAGCCGCGAGCAGCCTAGGCTTCGAGATCACCGAAACCGCAGCCTTTACCAATGTTGAGGCCGCCGAGCGGTTCGTTCGGCAGGCCCGCTCCCAAGGTGCTCACATCAGTCTGGATGACTTTGGGGCCGGGCTGAGCTCGTTTTTCTACCTTCGTCGTTTTCCGGTCGATAGCATCAAGATCGATGGCTCTTTCATCGAGAACATCGAGACAAGCGCCTTTGACCGCCAAGTGGTGAGCTCCATTGCCGATATCGCCAACACTCTGGGCTCTTCGGTTGTTGCTGAACGCATTGAACGTCCCGCAACCCTGAAGATCTTGCAGGAGCTCGGCATCGGACAAGGCCAGGGCTTCCTGATGCACCGCCCAGAGCCGCTGGAGCAACTTCTCTTGGGCGCTACGGTTCAAAGCAAGGTCTGCTGAGCTTGGCTCGAATTGGGTGGTTGTTTGGCTACCGCGTCGTTGAATTCGCATGCAGCGCAGGAACTCGAGCGCCTATGAAGACGATGATGTTAGAACCTGCAAAACAATCAATACTTTAATGAGCAGTGAGGCCGAAAGTCGTCGGTGAACAGAAGTTAAGGCAGGAGCAGCGCTCAGCACCTATCAGCCTGACGAGGCATCAAGGCAGCTCGTCCTTTATCAGCTTGCCGTCTTCCATAGTAATTATTCGGTCGGCCATATCCAGGATGCGATTGTCATGGATGACCATCAATGTCGTCGTCCCGCGTGTCACGCCAAGATCCTTCAACATGGTCACAACCTGCATCTTCGCACTCAAGTCACGCTTTGGCTGGGTGGAGCAATAACCACCTGCACGCGAACAGCCGCTGGGCAAGAAGGAAGCGATGCTGGACGGGCACAGCAAGCGGTTAGTGGCAGCTCCCGGTTTGCACCGCCTCGGGCGCCGCCGTACTACCGGCAGGGCAGGGCTCCGGACGAGGAGCTAAACTAGCGGGTGCGGATCGGCAGCTTTCGACCCCATTGCGGACGTTCGCACCGTAGAGCTGGCGCCCTGT